>Ga0247609_10000558_pt1 | contig 50937 bp, 41 predicted proteins | sample 172DNAGHGlowgp2_FD_193487 | JGI IMG/M metagenome (GOLD analysis project Ga0247609, IMG submission 193487) | Sheep rumen microbial communities from Palmerston North, Manawatu-Wanganui, New Zealand - 1728 DNA GHGlow gp2 | ecosystem: Host-associated > Mammals > Digestive system > Stomach > Rumen ... | reverse complement strand
GGCAGATCGTTGCCAGCTGGAGCTGAGATAACAACCTTCTTGGCACCAGCGGTCAGGTGAGCAGAAGCCTTCTCCTTAGAAGTATAGAAACCTGTGCACTCCAGAACAACGTCTACGTCCAGCTTGCCCCAAGGCAGCTCAGCAGCGTTAGGAATAGCGTAGATAGTGATCTTCTTGCCATCAACTACGATGTAGTCCTCACCAGCCTCTACAGTGTGCTTGTTCTCACCGAACTTGCCACAGAAACCACCCTGAGCGGTGTCATACTTCAGCAGATGAGCCAGCATCTTGGGGCTGGTCAAGTCGTTGATTGCTACTACCTCATAACCCTCGGCCTCGAACATCTGACGGAATGCGAGACGACCAATACGGCCAAAACCGTTAATTGCTACTTTTGTCATAATTCTAAAACTTTTTTTATAAAAATGAGTTATAAATTTGCTTTCTCCATCAAAAAATGTGCCTTTTGTTGCACTTTTTTCTGTTTTCGGGCACAAAGTTACAAAAAAATATCTATATTTGCATTCGAATTCAGTCTTAATTTAAGTGAAAAGTGAAAAAGCGAAAGCGAAAAAGTGTCAAACGAATGTTTCACGGCTGATATTGCAAAATGCAGTTAGCAAAATGCGGCCTTCGGTCAATAGAGAATGGATCATTATTATTTGAGTCAAACTTATAATTTTTACGACTATGGGATTTATTAAAGAATTCAAAGAGTTTGCCATGAAGGGCAATGTGATGGACATGGCAGTCGGTGTTATCATCGGTGGTGCTTTCGGTAAGATTGTATCTAGTCTGGTCAACGATGTACTGATGCCTCTTGTGGGTATGATTACGGGCAACATCGACTTTACGACGTTGACATTCAAGATTGGCGAGGGTGAGGATGCTGCCGTGCTGGCCTATGGCAATTTCATCCAAAACACTGTCGACTTCATCATCGTCGCTTTCTGTATCTTCCTGATGCTGAAGGCCATCAACAAGCTGAACCGCAAGAAGGAAGAGCCCGCTGCTCCTGAGGCTCCCAAGGGTCCCACGCAGGAAGAACTGCTCGCTGAGATTCGTGACCTGTTGAAGAACAAGTAAAGGAGTTAAAGGAGTTATAGAAGTTAAAGGAGTTATAGAAGTTAAAGGAGTTATAGAAGTTAAGAAGATTTGAAAAAGACATTAGATTTCAAACCCAAATTCTTTTCGGCCATCAAGAACTACGACCGTAAGACCTTCGTAGCCGACTTGATGGCCGGACTGATTGTGGGTATCGTTGCGCTACCGCTGGCCATTGCCTTCGGTATAGCCAGTGGTGTAAGCCCTGAGAAGGGTATTATCACCGCCATCGTCGCCGGACTATTTATATCGTTGTTCGGTGGTAGTAAAGTTCAGATTGGTGGACCTACGGGTGCCTTCATCGTTATCGTCTATGGCATCATCCAGCAGTATGGCATTCAGGGACTGACCATTGCCACGCTGATGGCTGGCGTATTCCTCATCATGCTGGGTGTGTTGCGACTGGGTACCATCATCAAGTACATTCCCTACCCCATCGTGGTAGGTTTCACCAGCGGTATTGCCGTCACCATCTTCACCACACAGGTGAAAGACCTGCTGGGCATGTCGATAGACGGAGCCATTCCCAGCGACTTCATAGCGAAATGGGGTGTATACCTATCTAATATAGGTAATATAGACCCGTGGAGTGCGTTGGTGGGTATTATCAGCGTGGCTATCATTGCTGCATGGCCCATGCTGGCACGTTTGTTCCACCTGTCACCACTCAAGGCACTGCCTGGTTCACTGGTTGCCATCATCGTGATGACTGTTGCCGTGCTGTTGCTCAAGGAGTATGCTGGTGTAACGAGTGTCGAGACCATCGGCGACCGTTTCAGCATCAACTCCACCCTACCAGGTGCCGTGGTTCCTGAACTGTCATGGGAGACTATCAAGGGGCTTGTCGGTCCTGCTGTCACCATCGCTGTCTTGGGTGCTATCGAGTCGCTGCTCTCTGCCACCGTTGCAGATGGTGTCATTGGCGACCACCACAACTCTAACACAGAACTGATTGGTCAGGGTATTGCCAATTTGGCATCGCCCATCTTCGGTGGTATTCCTGCTACAGGCGCCATCGCCCGTACCATGACCAATATCAACAACGGTGGACGCACACCGGTGGCTGGCATCATCCATGCTGCCGTGCTGATGCTCATCTTCCTGTTCCTCATGCCACTGGCACAGTATATCCCCATGGCCTGTCTGGCAGGTGTGCTGGTTGTCGTCAGCTACGGCATGAGTGGCTGGCGCTCGTTCCTGGCAATGACACGCAATCCAAAGAGTGATGTTACCGTGCTCTTGCTGACATTTTTCCTTACCATCATCTTCGACCTCACCGTCGCTATCGAGTTCGGCCTCATCTGTGCCTGTCTGCTCTTTATGCGCCGCATGTCGGAGACCACCGATGTCAAGGCTATTTACGACGAGATTGACCTCAACGAGGATGCTGACATGCAGGCTGGCAACTTAGAGCACCTCACCATCCCTGAGGGCGTGGAGGTTTACGAGATCAACGGTCCGTACTTCTTTGGTGCCGGTAACCGTTTCGAGGATATCATGGCCCGTTACGGTCGTCATCCCAAGGTGCGCATCATCCGCATGCGTAAGGTACCATTCATCGATTCCACAGGTCTCCACAACTTGGAGAACATGTGCTTGATGAGTCAGAAGGAGGGTATCACCATCGTCCTCTCCGGTGTCAACGAGAAGGTAAATGCTGTACTGCGTCGCAACAACTTCGAACAGCTGTTGGGCAAGGAGAACATCTGCAACCACATCGACCTTGCCCTGGCTCGTGCCAGCGAGATTGTGAGTAAATAATCCACCTATCAAACAACAAAAAAAGCATCTCAGTTTTTTGAGATGCTTTTTTTGTTTAGGTCACTCCCACTCGATCGTAGCAGGTGGTTTTGACGAGATGTCGTAGCAGACGCGATTGACGCCACGAACCTTGTTGATAATCTCGTTAGAGACCTTCGCCAAGAAGTCGTAGGGCAGATGGGCCCAGTCGGCAGTCATGGCATCCGTAGAGGTAACAGCACGGAGGGCGACAGGATTCTCGTAGGTACGTTCATCGCCCATGACGCCCACCGAACGAACGGTAGAGAGAAGGATGGCGCCAGCCTGCCATACCTTATTATATAATGTCTCACCATCAGTATCGACATATTCGCGGAGTCCACGGATATAGATGTCGTCGGCATCCTGCAGGATGCGAACTTTCTCGCGGGTGATGTCGCCCAGAATGCGGACGGCAAGGCCTGGGCCAGGGAAGGGATGACGCGAGATGAGGTGCTCAGGCATCTGAAGCTGACGACCCACACGACGCACCTCGTCTTTAAACAGCCACTTCAGGGGCTCGCAGAGCTGCAAGTGCATCTCCTTAGGCAGGCCACCCACGTTGTGGTGGCTCTTGATGACCTTACCCGTGATGTTCAACGACTCAATACGGTCAGGATAGATGGTACCCTGAGCGAGCCACTTGGCATCGGTAATCTTCTTGGCCTCGGCATTGAACACCTCGACGAAGTCGCGACCAATAATCTTGCGCTTTTGCTCTGGCTCGGTGACACCTGCCAGGTCAGCAAAGAACTTTTCGCTAGCATCGACGCCAATGACGTTCAAGCCCAGTACCTTGTAGTCGTCCATAACCTGCTGGAACTCATTCTTGCGCAGCATGCCGTGGTCAACGAAGATACAGGTCAGGCGATTGCCAATAGCCTTGTTAAGCAGTACAGCAGCAACAGAGCTGTCCACACCGCCAGAAAGACCCAAGATGACGCGGTCGTTGCCCAACTGCTCTTTGAGTTCAGCAACAGTGGTGTCAACAAACGAGGCAGCGCTCCACTCCTGACGAGAACCGCAGATGTCTACCACGAAGTTCTTCAGCAGCTGGGTACCCTGCAATGAGTGGTACACCTCGGGGTGGAACTGAACGGCCCAAACGGGTTGCTTGGTAGAGGCAAAGGCTGCGTTGGTCACATCGGCTGTAGAACCAATCACCTTGAAGTCGCTGGGGATGGCGGTAATAGTATCACCATGACTCATCCACACCTGCGAGTGCTGATCAAATCCTTTGAACAGCGGGTTCGTGGTGTCTACCGTCTTGAGGTTGGCACGACCATACTCACGGGAGTCAGCCTTCTCAACCTTACCGCCCAGCGTGTGGGAGATAAACTGTGCACCATAGCAGATGCCCAGCACAGGCACCTTGCCGACAAACTGCGAGAGGTCTACCTTGAACGCCTCAGGGTCGTGGACCGAATAAGGCGAACCACTAAGGATGACACCGATGACGTCAGCATCGTCACCCTTGGGGTACTTGTTGTAAGGCAAAATCTCACAGAAGGTGTCGAGTTCGCGCACCCTGCGGCCAATGAGCTGCGTGGTCTGAGAACCGAAATCTAAAATGATAATCTTTTGCATTTTTACTATAATGATTGAATAAACTTTTCTGCTTGATCCAATGTCTCAATTTTGCCGACGTCCATGAGTTGGAGGTCAGGCTTCACCAAACCAACGATAGGTGCACGATGGCAGACGGAGAGGTAGAAGTCGATGATGGGGAAACGCTCTGGGAAACGCTCCATGAGGGGGAACATACGAGGCGAGAAGGAATGGATGCCTGAGAAAGCAAACATATTCAGTTCCTCACCATGCTGTGAAAGACCTGTACGGCGAACATACTCGTATGGGCTCTTGATCTCGCCCGTCTCTACGTTCTTCCAACCCATCAGGTGCATGGCATTATCAAACAAGAGGTAGCGCTTGGTCGTACGCTGACTGACCAACAGCACAGCATCCTCATCAGGCTGGTGCTGACGGGCAAACCAGTCGTAGTTGACATTATCGAGGATATCGACGTTATGAATCAGGATGGGTTGATCGTCACGAAACAGCGCTTGCGCCTTCTTCAGTCCCCCACCCGTCTCCAACAGTTGGTCACTCTCGTCGCTGAAATGTACCAGCGGTGCATAGTCCTGTTCCTTGACGTAGTCGATAATCTGTTGCGCAAAATGATGGATATTCACGACGAAGCGGTCGTAGCCCTGAGCCATCAGGCGACGGATATTAATGTCTAGAAGAGGTCGTCCGCCTACAGGCACCAATGCTTTGGGCATCGTGTCGGTCAGGGGCTTTAAACGGGTGCCGAGTCCTGCGGCAAAAATCATTGCTTGTCTCATAAAACGTGCAATTCTCTTTTTTCGTGGTGCAAAGGTACGAATAATTGCGGAATTTTTACTATATTTGCACGCAGATTTTGAAACAACACATAAAAATATGAAAACTAAAGCCCTACAAACAACCTTGGCAGCAACATGCTGCATGGCGATGGTGGCATCTTGTCAGCCCTCCTCTAACCTCTCAACGGCCAACTCTCAGCCCTCTACTCCAGGCAATCCCTACATGCCGTTATGGGAACACATTCCCGACGGTGAGCCGTATGTATTCGAAGACCCCGACCAGCCCGGCAAGCAGCGTGTCTATGTCTATGGCTCGCACGACAATCTGATAACCGAGTATTGCGGTCGCGACCAGGTGGTATGGTCGGCATCTGTGGATAGTCTGAACAACTGGCGCTATGATGGTATCATACTGGTGGTTGACAAAAACCGTGATGGCGAACCTTTTGACTCTGCCGGTACTGCCGATGTATTGTATGCACCTGATGTAACACTGGTGACGGATGCCAATGGCAAGAAGACCTACTACTTGTTCCCCAATGACCAGACGGGTTCTCGCAACGGACTGATTGCCAAGAGCGACCGTCCTGACGGACCTTTTGAGGTGTGCAACTGGAGCAAGGACAATCCCAACTTGGCGGATGGCGTGCTACAGTTCGACCCTGCCGTATTTGTCGATGACGATGGTCGCGTGTATGGCTACTGGGGCTTTGAACGCTCCTATGCCGCTGAGTTCGACCCAACGACGATGGCTACCGTGAAACCTGGTACCAAGATCGTAGAGGATATGATTTCGGGTCGCAACCAGGACGGCATCTTCAGTTTCTTCGAGGCTTCCAGCATCCGTAAGATCAAGGATAAGTATGTGTTCATCTATAGCCGTTTCACCAAGGACGGTGAATTCGGTTTGCCTACAAGCAACTACACCTTGGCCTATTGCTACAGCGACAATCCCTTAGGCCCGTGGACCTATGGCGGTACCATCATCGACGGTCGTGGCCGTGAGAAGGACGAGCAGGGTAACGTGATAGCTTCAGCAACCCCCGACGGCAACACCCACGGCAGCATCTGCGAGATCAATGGTCAGTGGTATGTCTTCTACCACCGTCAGACAGGCACCAACGAGTATGCCCGTCAGGCCATGGTGGCCCCTATCGACGTGAAGGTCGAGAAAGGCAAGGGCGGCAAAGTGGAAATCAGCGAGGGCGAGTACAACAGCCAGGGCTTTGCACTGAACGGCCTCGACCCCTTTGAGCGTCACTCGGCTGGTATCTGCTGCTGGTACACGGGGCCGAAGCCTGCCACCCACGAGTGGCCCAACAATACGTTCTATGGTTCGTATGTCGCTGCTGGCTATGGCACCGACGACAAGTTTGATGCTCCCTACGACATCCGCAACAACACCAATCTGGTGGTCAACAATACCGATGGCTCTATCGTGGGCTACAAGTACTTCAACTTTGACGCAGACCGTTTGGGTACCGAGAATGACCTGATGCTTGTCCTGCGACTGATTCCAGAAGGCATTGACGGCACCATTGACATCATGCAAGATCGCCCCTGGGCATCACAGGGTGGCAAGAAGATTGGCGAGGTAACGCTGAAGGCCGACATGCCCAAGGAATGGTGTGATATGGCAGTAGGCATCGATAAGGCCAATCTCGCTGGCAAGCATGCCATCTTCTTTGTCTTTAAGTCCGATACCAAGGACAAGTCACTCTGTACACTTGACAACTTTGAATTTTGTCATTCCAAATAACAACAAAAACTAACACTCAATTATCAACTATGAAAAGATTACTCTTTATGGCAGTGACTGCCATGCTGACAACCGCGGCAACAGCCCAAGTGAAGTATCCGTTCCAAGACCCCTCGTTGTCTAACAAAGAACGCGTAGAGAACCTGTTGTCCCTGCTGACCCCCGACGAGAAGGTGGGACTGATGATGAACAAGTCTGTTTCAGTAGACCGACTCGGCATCCCCAGTTACAACTGGTGGAGCGAGGCTTGTCATGGTGTGCGCCAGGGAGGTTACACTGTCTATCCACAACCCATTGGTATGGCGGCAGCCTTTAATGCGCAATTGGTCTATGATGTTTTCTCGCAGGTCAGCGACGAGGCCCGTGCCAACTGGAACCGCACCGACCACAACGACCCCAAGCTGTTCAACGTGCCACAGGGCGTGACCTACTATCCTGGCAATCCTGAGCTGACGTTCTGGTGTCCGAACGTTAACATTTTCCGCGACCCGCGCTGGGGACGTGGTCAGGAGACCTGCGGTGAGGACCCCTACATGAATGCCGTACTGGGTGTGCAGACCGTGCTGGGTATGCAAGGCAATAACGACAAGTATTTCAAAACCCACGCCTGTGCCAAGCACTATGCCGTACACAGTGGTCCAGAGCCCCTGCGCCACTCGATGAATGTGGAACCTACGAACCGTGACCTGTGGGAGACCTATCTGCCAGCTTTCAAAGCACTGGTGAAGAAAGCAAATGTACGTGAGGTGATGTGCGCCTACCAGCGTTTTGAGGGCAAGCCCTGTTGTACCAGCGACCGTCTGCTCATTGACATCCTGCGCAACAAGTGGGGCTACGATGCTATTGTGCTCACCGACTGCGACGCCATCAACAATTTCTATAATAAAGGACAGCACGAGACACACGACGGTCCGCTCAGCGCCTCTGTCGATGCCGTGCTCAACGGTACCGACCTGGAGTGTGGCAAGGTGTTCATGTCACTGGCTGAGGGTCTGAAGAAAGGAATGATCAAGGAGTCTGACCTCGACAAACACCTGCGCTATACGCTGATGGGCCGCTTCGAGCTGGGCATGTTCGATCCTGCCGAGATGCTGCCATGGGCCAATATCCCTGCTTCTAACATCAGCAGTGAGGAGCACGATGCTCTCGCAACTCAAGCCGCCCGTGAGTCGATGGTGCTGCTGGAGAACAAGAGCGCGGTTCTCCCGCTTTCAAAGGATATCAAGACCCTCGCCGTCATCGGTCCGAATGCTGACGACGTGGAACTGCTGAACGGTAACTACGGTGGCACGCCTACCGACAACCACAAGCACTCATTGCTGGAGGGCATCAAGGCCGCCCTACCCAACACGAAGATTATCTACGAGAAGGCTTGCGAGCTGAACGACGAGTACACCACCGTTCACCACCTACAGGACTTCAACGGTGGCAAGGGTATCAAGGTGGAGTTCTTTAATAATAAGGAACTGGCTGGCGAACCCGCCAAGACCGACTACTATAACGAACTGAACTTCTCGACCTTCGGCGCCTGGGGCTTTGCACAGGGTGTCAATCGCGACACGCTCAGCGTTCGTCTCAGTGGCCAGTATGTCGCAACGTTCACTGGCGAGATGAAGTACACGCTGACTACCGACAACGGCTACGTGCTGAAAGTCAACGGTGAGGTCGTTGAGGAAGCTCAGCCTGCTCGTGGTCGTCGTGGTTTCGGCTTCGGACGTCGTGTAGAGTACAAGTCATTCCCCGTGGAGCAGGGCAAGACCTACGACGTGGTCATTGAATACGAGCACGGCAACGGACAGTTCGCCATGTTGCGCGGCGACATCTGCGAGCGTAAGTTGGCCGACTTCACCGAGCTGGCTAACAAAGTCAAAGGGGCCGACGCCATCATCATCATTGGTGGCATCTCTGCCCGCATGGAGGGCGAAGGTGGTGACAAGCAGGACATCGAACTGCCGAAGGTGCAGCAGATGCTCGTCAAGGCTATGCACCAGACCGGTCGTCCCGTCATCTTCGTCAACTGCTCCGGTTCTGCCATCGCCTTTGGCAGTGTCGAGGGACAGTACGACGCCCTGTTGCAGGCTTGGTATCCTGGTCAGGGTGGCGCCAAGGCACTCGCTGAGGTACTGTTTGGCGACTACAACCCTGGCGGCAAGCTGCCCGTCACCTTCTATCGTTCCAACAACGACCTGCCCGACTTCCTGGACTACTCCATGAAGAACCGCACCTACCGTTACTTCACGGGCCAACCGCAGTATGCTTTCGGCTACGGTCTGAGCTACACCACGTTCAGTGTTGGCAAGGGTAAGATGACGGCGAAATCCGCTAAGGCTGGCAAGACGAACAAAGCCTATACCGTGCTGGTTATCCCCATCACCAATACCGGCAAGCGCGAGGGCACCGAGACCGTACAGGTTTATGTGAAGCGTCTCGACGATGCCGGCGCTCCTATCAAGGCGCTGAAGGGTTTCCAGAAGCTGACCTTGCAGCCCGGCGAGACCAAGAGGGCTGTGATTGCGCTGGACAGCGAGGCCTTTGAGTATTACGACGAGATAATCGACGAGCTGGCAGTCAAGCCCGGCCGTTACCAGATTCTCTATGGCACCTCGTCGCAGGACAAAGACCTGCAGAAACTTGATTTCACAGTGAAATAAAAAATGATGGGGAGGGTTTCGAGCCATCCCCATCATTCGTTTTAGTATGCCTGTTCATGGACCCCTTTGACTGCTCGGCCAGAGGGGTCATTCATATTCTTAAAGGCGGCATCCCATTCCAGGGCGATGGCGGTAGAGCAGGCTACGCTGGCCTCGCTGGGAACACTCTTGGCAGCGCTGTCGCTGGGGAAATGCTCTGCGAAGATGCTGCGATAATAATACTCCTCCTTGTTCTTCGGCGGATTGATGGGGAAGCGCTCGGCGGCATGCGCCATCTGCTCGTCGGTGACAGCTTCAGCGGTAATCTGCTTCAGCGTGTCAATCCAACTGTAACCTACGCCATCGCTGAACTGCTCCTTCTGGCGCCAAGCCACCTCTTCGGGCAGCATATCGGCAAAGGCCTCGCGAACAATCTTCTTTTCGATGATAAACCTCCCCTCGCCTTTTGGAGAGGGGTTGGGGGAGAGGCCACACATCTTGGCCTCGGGATTGGTGCGCATGGCCACATCCAGAAACTCCTTGTCGAGGAACGGCACACGACCCTCAACACCCCAGGCCGACAGACTCTTGTTGGCACGCAGACAGTCATACATATACAGCTTCGAGAGCTTGCGCACGGTCTCGTCATGGAAATCCTTGGCCGTCGGTGCCTTGTGGAAATAGAGGTAGCCACCGAAAATCTCGTCGGCACCCTCACCCGAGAGCACCATCTTGATACCCATCGACTTGATGACACGGGCCAGCAGGTACATCGGTGTGGAGGCTCGTACGGTGGTGACGTCGTAAGTCTCGATGAAATAGATGACGTCGCGGATGGCGTCAAGTCCCTCCTGAATGGTATAGTTGATTTCGTGGTGCACGGTGCCGATATGGTCGGCCACCAGCTTCGCCTTGGCCAGATCGGGCGCACCCTTCAGTCCCACGGCAAACGAGTGCAGGCGGGGCCAATAAGCCTTCGTCTTCGAGTCGTCCTCGATACGCATCTCAGAATATTTCTCGGCAATGGCGGAGATGACGCTGGAGTCCAAACCGCCCGACAGCAGCACGCCGTATGGCACGTCCGACATCAACTGACGCTTCACGGCAGCGGTCAGAGCGTCGTGGATGTCCTGCACAGAAGCCTTGTTGTCCTTTACGGCCTCATAGTCAAACCAATCACGCTTGTAGTAGCGTTTTAGTTTAGAGTGTAGAGTGTAGGGTGTAGAGTTTGCTACCGCCGTAGATTCTGCGCTCCCCTCAAGGGCGGTAGCAAACTCTACATTCTCCGTTCTACACTCTCCACACCAAAGGTAGTGTCCCGGCAGGAACGGCTCGTAGCGCTCGCACTGTCCCTCGAGGGCCTTGAGCTCCGAGGCCACATACACCGTGCCGTCGCTGTCGTACCCTATATATAAAGGTATCACGCCGATGGGGTCGCGGGCAATCAGGAACTCGTTCTTCTCCTCGTCGTAAAGCACAAAGGCGAAGATACCGCTCAGCTGTTCTAGCATTCCGCAAATCTGTTCATGGGTGTAACCACTCCCCTCGCCCTTTGGAGAGGGGTCGGGGGAGAGGCTTCTATACAACGCCAGTATCACCTCGCAGTCCGAGCCCGTCTGGAACTCATACTGTCCGGCATAGCGGCGGCGAATCTCCTGATGGTTGTATATCTCGCCGTTCACTGCCAACACCAGCTTCCTGTCGGGCGAGAAAAGCGGCTGTCCCCCACTCTCAGGGTCCACGATGCTCAGTCGCTCGTGGGCCAGCACGGCGCTGCCGCCACAGTATATTCCACTCCAGTCCGGTCCGCGGTGGCGGATCTTCTGACTCATCTTCAATGCCTTATCGCGCAGCTCGTGCGTCTGCTCCTTCACATTCAATATTGCTACTATTCCACACATGATTCTATTAGACTATTTGACAATTTACTATTTGTTCTTCTCACGGATATGCTCCTCATACTCCGCCAGTTCGCGTTCACCGATGTGCGCCAGTCCGTAGTGCTCATCGTGTTGCGAGAAGTCGAGGCCCACCTTTTCACTATACTCCGACACACGCATGGGAATCAGACTGTCGATGAGTTTATATCCCAGCCAACTCATGGCGAAAGTATAGACGAAGACGATGACGATGGCGAGCAGATGATAGAGGAAGATGACAAAACTATCCCATGTGCCTGCGATGAGCCCCTCCTGAATGAAGATACCCGTCAGCACCGTGCCGAAGATACCACCCGTGCCGTGCGTCGGGAACACGTCCAGCGCGTCGTCGATGCTGGTATGTGAGCGCCAATAGACGGCGACGTTACAAATCAGCGTGATGACGAAGGCAATAAAGATGCTCTGGCCCACGGTGACATAGCCTGCCGATGGTGTGATGGCCACCAGACCGACCACGCAACCCACGGCGGCACCCATGGCCGACGGCTTGCGGCCGCGCAGACAGTCGAAGAATATCCACGTCATCATGGCCGTTGCCGAGGCGGTATTGGTGTTCAGGAACGCCTTGATAGCCTGACCATCGGCATGTAGCGATGAGCCTGCATTGAAACCAAACCAACCCAGCCACAGCATGGCGGCACCCAGCAGTACAAAGGGGATGTTGGCGGGTTCACTCTTGCGCGTCTCAGCCTTGCGTCGTCCCAGATAGATGGCACCTGCCAACGCTGCCACATCGGCGGCCGATATCACCGACCAGTCACACTCAAACGTAGGCTCTCCTACCGCCAATCCTGCCACGGCTATCAGCGTCATCGCCGTCATCAGGATTATCCATCTTTTCTTAATCTTCATACCTTTTCTTTACCTTTTTATTATTTGCGATGCAAAGGTATAACAAAAAAGAAAGGAAGCCATCAACTTCCTTTCTTTTTGATTTAAAATTCTGTTTCATTGTGACGTTTTGTAACGTTTTGAGCCGTTCTGCATATCACCTTGTTTACATAATGTCCTCAAACAGCATCAAATTGTTGCAAATAGTCATTACAGGTACGACAGATAGAGGTAGTTGGTCTGGGCAGGATACTCGGCGGCGAGGGTGTCTATCTGGTTGACGGTGGGCACGAGACCCAGCATCTTGCGCCATTTGCGAATGGTGAGACCAGCCTGCTCCATCTTCATGCGGTGCTCGAGACCGACGGCACGGGCAATCTGGAAATCGCTGAAGCCATAGACCTTGGCGGCGCGCAACAGCAGGGCAACCTCGGGCGACTGCAGGTACTCCTTGAACTCGCTGGGCTCCATGAACTCTGAGACCTCCGAGAGGTGGGCGTATTCGTGCAACTGCTCGTCGATATTGACGATATGTTTCAGCTTTTCAAGGAACCAACGATCAATCTTGGTCAGCTGATGAATCTGCTCTACGCTGTAACCCATCTGCAGGGCCTTCGACACCACGAAGACACGCATGTCGGTAGGCTCGTGCAGCGAGGTGGCAATGTCGGCAATCTTGATTTCGTGGTTCTCCACAAAGCCGTGCATGCCCTGCCCTATCATGCGGAGACCCTTCTGCAGGGCTTCCTCGAAGGTACGACCGATGGCCATCACCTCACCCACCGACTTCATCGATGAGCCGAGCTGGCGCTTCACACCGTGGAACTTGGTGAGGTCCCAACGTGGAATCTTAACGACCACGTAGTCGAGGGCGGGCTCGAAGAAAGCGCTGGTGGTCTTCGTCACCGAGTTCTTCAGGTCGAAGAGGCCGTAGCCAAGACCCAGTTTGGCAGCAACGAAAGCCAAGGGATAGCCGGTGGCCTTGCTGGCGAGTGCCGACGAACGCGACAGACGGGCGTTGACCTCGATGACGCGATAGTCCTCGCTGTTGGGGTCGAGGGCATACTGCACGTTACACTCGCCGACAATGCCGATATGGCGGATAATCTTGATAGCGAGGGCACGCAGCTTGTGATACTCTGAGTTGGTCAACGTCTGCGAGGGAGCCACGACGATGCTCTCACCCGTATGGATGCCGAGGGGGTCGAAATTCTCCATGTTACAAACGGTGATGCAGTTGTCATACTGGTCACGCACCACCTCGTACTCTATCTCCTTCCAACCCTTGAGCGATTTCTCCACCAGTACCTGCGGCGAGAACGAGAAGGCCTCCTCGGCCTGTGCCAGAAGTTGTTCCTCGTTGTCGCAGAAGCCAGAGCCCAAACCGCCGAGGGCGTAGGCGGCACGAAGAATGACTGGGAATCCTAATTCATGGGCAGCCTTCTGTACCTCCTCAACAGTAGAGCAGGCCTCACTCTTGATAGTCTTCACATCTATCTCGTCGAGTTTCTTCACGAAGAGGTCACGGTCTTCAGTGTCGATAATGGCCTGAACGGGAGTACCCAACACCTTGACACCATATTTCTCCAGGATACCCTTTTCGTAGAGTTCCACACCGCAGTTCAGCGCCGTCTGACCACCGAACGACAACAGGATGCCGTCAGGGCGTTCTTTCTCGATGACGCGCTCCACAAACTCAGGCGTCACGGGTTGGAAATACACGGTGTCAGCCACGGCTTGTGAAGCCGTATTGACCTCTTTATCTTTTTGCGAGGTCTGCACCGTTGCGATATTGGGGTTAATCAGCACCGAGTGGATACCCTCTTCCTTCAGCGCCTTCAGCGCCTGTGCACCGCTATAGTCGAACTCACCGGCTTGTCCAATCTTCAGGGCTCCGGAGCCTAACAATAATACCTTCTTTATATCTTTCTTCTCCATCATCCTAACATCTTTACGAATTCATCAAACAAAAACTCTGTGTCCACAGGTCCTGAGCAAGCCTCGGGGTGGAACTGGGCCGACATCCAGGGGTTCGTCTTGTGGCGGATACCCTCGTTAGAGCCGTCGTTCATATTCACGAAGAGCGGTTCCCAGTCCGCAGGCAGCGTCTTGTCATCAACGGCATAACCGTGGTTCTGCGACGTGATGAAGCAGCGGGTGGTGCCTACCTGCTGAACGGGCTGGTTGTGTGAACGGTGACCGTACTTCAGTTTGTAGGTATTCGCACCAGCGGCACGTGCTAGCAGTTGGTTGCCCAAGCAGATGCCCATACAAGGCTTCACCTCCGGGTTATTGAGGAACGTGCGGACGTGGGCCACCGTCTTCTCGCAACGCTCAGGGTCGCCAGGACCGTTGGCGAGGAAGAGTCCGTCGAACTCCAACTGGTTGAAGTCGTAGTCCCAAGGCACACGCACCACCTCGATACCGCGACGAATAAGACAGCGGATGATATTCGCTTTGACACCGCAATCGACAAGCACGACTCGTGGAAGTTTAGAGTGTAGAGTGTAGAGTGTAGAGTTTGCTGCCGCCGTGGGTTTGTATGTGATGACCTCCTTGCAGCTGACCTTCTCCACCCAGTTGATGCTGCCATAGTCCTCCTTTTCAGGGAGCGCGGTAGCAAACTCTACACTCTCCACTCTACACTCTCCACTCATTTCTATCCTTCCCATCATCACGCCGTGCTCGCGCAGCACCTTGGTCAGGCGGCGTGTATCGATGCCCGTAATACCTGGCACTTGCTCGCGCTTCAGCCAACTGGCCAACGACTCTTTGGCGTTCCAGTGCGAATATGTCTCACTATAGTCAGCCACCACGAGCGCTTTGGCATGGATGCGGTCGCTCTCCATAAACAGCGGCAGACCGTCGGCACCGTTGCCAGTATCAGGCACACCGTAGTTGCCTATCAGCGGGAATGTCGTCACCAGTATCTGACCCGCATAGCTGGGGTCTGTCAGACTCTCCGGATAGCCCGACATGGCGGTGTTGAATACGACTTCTCCGACACAAATGTCGGAGTGTGGCCCCCTGCCAGAAGGCCGCCCCCCGTTTGATCGGGGGGCTCCTGCGTATCCGAACGACCAGCCACAGAACGTCGTACCATCTTCGAGTATTAATCTTGCTTGTCTCATATATTTATTGTTCTCTCTTTAATTTCTGCTCAACATAATTTATAAATGCCTGATTCACCAATTTATTGCCGCCTGGCGTGGGGTAATGACCCGTAAAGTACCAATCACCCGGATGATTGGGGCATGCCTCATGCAGCCCCTCGATGCTCTGGAATACCAGTTCGATGGGTGCCTGCATGTCGGCAGGGCGCAGCATCTCGACAATCTTCTGATTGATCTCGTCAACGGTGAAGGGCTCATAGACGGCGCGAACACAGTTCCGCATCTCTTCCTTCGGTTTTGCCAATTCTTGCTTGCAGGCCAAGTAGGTGTCGTTCACCAACTGCCACAGGCCGCGCTCCTCGATGAGTGCCATCGTGGCGCGGAAGGCACAAAACTCCTCCAGACGCGCCATATCAATGCCGTAGTAGTCGGGATAGCGTATCTGCGGTGACGAGCTGACCATGACAATCTTCTTGGGGTGCAGACGGTCTAGAATCTTGAAGATGCTCTCTCTTAACGTCGTACCGCGAACGATCGAGTCGTCGATGATGACGAGGTTGTCCTCATAGGGCCTGAGCGAGCCGTAGCTGATGTCATAAACGTGGGCAGCGAGGTCGTTGCGCTCGCTGTTGTCAGCAATGAACGTGCGCATCTTGATGTCCTTCCAGACGACCTTCTCCGTGCGGACGTTGTGACCTTGCTGGCGGAAACCATCAGTCATTCCGTAGTAGGCAACCTCGGCGGTGTTGGGGATGTAGGAGAATACCGTATTGGCGACATCGCCATCGATGGCCTTCAGGATGGCTGGCGTCAACTGCTCGCCCAGTCGTTTGCGCTCCTGATAGATGTCACGATCGGAACCGCGACTGAAGTAGATGCGCTCAAAACTGCAGGCGCTCAGTTCTTGGGCTGGCATAATCTGCTCCAAATGGCTCTCACCGTTTTTGCGGACGATAAGTGCCTGGCCTGGGTTCAACTCACGAACGTCCTCGGCTTGCAGGTCGAAGGTGGTCTGTAGCACAGGGCGCTCGCTGGCCAGCGCGATAATCTCGTCGTCCTGATACCAGAAGGCGGGACGGATGCCCCAGGGGTCGCGCACGCTGAACATCTCGCCAGAGCCCGTCAAACCACACATCACGTAGCCACCGTCGTAGTGGCACATCGTCTTTTTCAGCACGTTGGCCATCTCCACATGTTCGTCGATGTAGTCGGTGATAGCGGTACCCTGCAGACCTTGCTCCTTGGCCTCCTGATAGAGCCGTTCCACCTCGCGGTCCAGGCGATGACCCATCAGTTCCAGCGTGATGTACGAGTCGCCATAGATACGCGGCGACTGGCCCTGCTCCGTCAAGAAACTGAACACCTCGTCGATGTTCGTCATATTGAAGTTGCCGCACAGACAGAGGTTCTTGGCGCGCCAGTTGTTACGACGCAGGAAGGGGTGTACGAACGTCAGACCACTCTTACCTGTCGTAGAATAGCGCAGATGACCCATCAGCAGCTCACCCTTCATCTCCTCCGTTACACGACTGAATATCTCGGTGATGGCGTCCTTGCCCTCAGCCTTCTCACGGAACATATACTCCGTGCCTGGCTCGTTCTTCAGACTGACCGAGGCGATACCGGCACCCTCCTGTCCGCGGTTGTGCTGCTTCTCCATCATCAGATACAGCTTGTTGAAACCGTAGGCCCACATACCGTATTTCTTCTCGTAGTAGTCCAGCGGCTTCAACAGGCGAATCATCGCCACGCCACACTCATGCTTCAGTTGTTCCATATTAGATGCAGGCCTTTATAAACGACATAAACAATGGGTGCGGATGCAGCACCGTCGAAGAGTATTCCGGGTGGAACTGGGCACCAATGTACCAGCGTTTTTCTGCTATCTCGACAATCTCGACAAGGTCGGCAGCAGGATTGATGCCTACACACTTCATGCCAGCCTGCTCGTATTCCTTTTTATAGGCATTGTTGAACTCATAACGATGGCGGTGGCGCTCGCGGATGGTAGTGTGCCTTGCGGTTTTGCCGCAAGGATCTTGATAGGCCTCCCACGCCCTGCTGCCCTCACGCAGCTCACAATCGTAGGCGCCCAATCGCATGGTACCACCCATATCCTTGATATTCTTCTGCTCCTCCATGATGTCGATGACGTTATGGGGCGTATCAGGGTTCATCTCGGCACTGTTGGCATCCTTATAGCCCAACACGTTGCGGGCAAACTCGATGACCATCATCTGCATACCCAGACAGATGCCGAAGGTGGGAATGTCGTGGGTACGGGTGTATTCAGCAGCGATAATCTTGCCCTCGATGCCGCGCTGTCCGAAGCCTGGACAGATGACGATGCCTACCATCCCTTCCAACTGTGTGGCGACGTTGTCCGTCGTCAGTTGTTCGCTATTCACGAAATGAATCTTCGCCTTCACATCGTTGTAGATGCCGGCCAAGTTCAGGCTCTCGCGGATGCTCTTGTAGGCATCCTGCAGGTCGTACTTACCCACCAGACCGATGTGTACCTCGCGCTTGGCGTTGCGCTGCTTGTCCAGGAAGTCGTGCCAGGGTTTCATGGCAGGCGTCTCACCAACAGGAATACCAATCTTGCGCATGATGGCGGCATCGAGCCCTTGCTTCTGCATGCTGACAGGCACCTCGTAGATGCTGGGCATATCCTCGCTCTGCACCACGCATTCCAGGTCGACATTACAGAAAGATGCCACCTTCAGGCGTATAACGTCGCTGAGGTGGCGTTCGGTTCTGAGGACGAGAATGTCGGGCTGAATACCCATGCCCTGCAGTTCCTTCACGCTGTGCTGCGTAGGTTTCGTCTTCAGCTCTTCTGCCGCTTTCAGATAAGGGACGTACGTCAGATGCACACACACGGCATCGCGCCCCAGTTGCCAGCGCAACTGTCGGATAGCCTCCATGAACGGTGCACTCTCGATGTCACCAATGGTACCTCCGACCTCAGTAATGACAAAATCTAACTGTTCGGAGCTCCCCTCCTTTTGGAGGGGTTGGGGGAGGCTTCGCAACATCCTGCGCTTAATCTCGTCGGTGATGTGCGGCACTACCTGGATCGTCTTACCCAGGTAGTCGCCGTGGCGCTCACGGTCGATGACGGTCTTGTAGATGCGCCCTGTCGTTATAGAGTTGTTTCGTGTTGTGTGTATGCCAGTAAAACGCTCGTAGTGTCCCAAATCCAAATCGGTCTCGAAACCATCCTCCGTCACGTAGCACTCACCGTGTTCATAAGGATTCAGCGTACCTGGGTCGATGTTGATGTAGGGGTCGAACTTCTGGATGGTTACCTTGTAACCGCGAGCCTGTAGGAGTTTTCCAATCGAGGCGGAAATGATACCCTTTCCTAACGAGGAAACGACACCGCCTGTGACAAAAATATACTTCGTATCCATAAAAACAAATTGTATTTTATGGACTGCAAAATTACGCATTATTATTGATAATCGTTCAGGTGCGACAAACATATCGAATGTTAAAAACACACCCAACTGACAATATGTAAAGTTTCGAGGACCGAAACCTTGCCATCTGCTTACGCTTTGCAAGGAATCAGTCCTCGATACTATCAATCTGTCAATTCCAACTTACGGCTGTAGTGTGAAGCCAAAAACCAGATAGGCCTTCTGTGAACAGGGGTTCGCAGCCACCTGAGCAAAGATGGGAACCGAGAACGTATCAGTTATCTTGATGTCTTTTGTTGCCTTCAGAGCCAGATTGGTAACGGCAAAACCATCTGTTCCGTACTGAGGTGAGGTATAAGGGACGGCGCCAGCCGTGGCAGTCCACTCTATGGCAGAAAGTTTAAATGGGACAACTACTTCCATGTAACTGCTATAAGCTCGATCGCCGTCCTCTTTATAGTCGTTGCCTGCGAAATTCGTAAACCAGTTGAACGACGCAAAGCCAAAGTCATAGCCGATGTTGCCTTCAAATACGTGGTTGGTAGCGTGGGCATCATACTTGAAGTAGCGACCATCAGGGTCAGCGCCAGCTGGCATCGAATCGAACCAATAGTCGGTCACACCGATATTCAGACCACCGATAGTGTATGCCAGCGTAATGTCAAACTCCTTGGTGTCAGCAGGGTTCACGAGTCCATAACTACCCCAAGCCGTCAGCGACAGTCCTTTGTAAGCCACGCCCAGTGTAGGCTGGAAGGCCGTGCTACCCAAATCCTGGCCACGCCAGATATAACTACTTACAACGTCAGCAGCAATCGTTGTCTCTGCTCCACTCTCCTCTTTCTGTGCAAAGGTGGTCATACTCATGGCCATACCCAATGCAAATAAAACAATCTTCTTCATAACTTCAATTCTTCAATTCTTCAATCCTTCAATTTTTCAATTCTTCAATTTTTCAATTCTTCAATTTTAGTTATAACAAGCCTCTCCATGTTCATAGATGTCAAGACCTTCTTCTTCTATACGTTTATCAACGCGCAAACCGTGAATATATTTTATGCCATAGAACAAAATGAATCCACAAACAGCAGCCCAGAGATCGATCATCAGGATGCCGAAGCACTCAGCACCGAAGAAGCCCCAACCGCCACCATAGAAGGCACCTGTCTCAGTAGCCAGCAGACCGGTCATGAGGGTACCCAGGATACCGCAGACACCGTGTACAGAACTTGCACCTACAGGATCGTCGATGTGCAGCTTGTGGTCGATAAACTCAATGGCGAATACCAATACCGTGCCACAAACCAGACCAATAATCACGGCACCAACGGGAGATACGAGGTCACAACCAGCGGTGATACCTACCAAACCTGCCAGCACACCGTTCAGGGTCAGAGAGAGTGAGGGTTTGCCATACTTCAGCCAAGTGATGAACATCGTAGCCACACCACCTGCGGCAGCAGCGAGGTTGGTGGTCAGGAACACATGAGAGATGGCGATGCGGTTTACCTCACCAGCAGCTGCGAGCTGAGAACCGGGGTTGAAACCAAACCATCCCAGCCAGAGGATGAAAACACCCAGGGCAGCCATTGTCAGGTTGTGACCAGGGATAGCACGACTCTTACCGTCCTTGGCATACTTACCAATACGGGGACCCAGTGCCAGCGCACCAATCAAGGCGAGTACACCACCTACAGAGTGAACGATAGCAGAACCAGCGAAATCGTGGAACACAGCGCCAAAGGTGGTCATCATGAAGCTATCGGCAGCATCATTACAAAGCCAGCCACCACCCCAGGTCCAGTGACCCTCAACAGGGTAGATAATCAGCGAGATAACGGCACTATAAATAAGGTACATAGAGAACTTGGTGCGCTCAGCCATAGCACCACTCACGATAGTAGCAGCGGTAGCACAGAACACAGTCTCAAAAATCAAGAATCCCTCTACGGGCAGATCGCTCTCATAGAAACCCAGGTCACCCCAGTTGGGCATGCCAATGAAACCACCCAAGGTATCAGCACCAAACATAAAGCCGAAGCCCAGGAAGAAGAACAGTAACGAGCCGAACATGAAGTCGACAAAGTTCTTCATCAGGATGTTTGCCGTGTTCTTACTACGTGTAAAACCTGCTTCACACAGCGCAAAACCGGGCTGCATCCAGAAAACCAACATGGCTGCCAATAGCATCCATACAGTATCGAGTGAAATACCAATTTCGTTCATAATTATAAGCCTCCCCCTAACCCCCTCCAAAAAGAGGGGGAACCCGAACGGAGGTACGGGGTTTATGTTTGTCTTTAGTCTCTCCCCTCCCTTTGGAGGGGTCGGGGGAGGCTTCTATTTCTTATCTCTTAATACGGTGTCACCATGTTCGCCTGTACGGATGCTCCAGGTGTCAATCATGTCACTCACGAAGATGCGGCCGTCACCGACCTCACCCGTATGTGCCGTTTCCAGAATCACCTTCACCGTCGGATCCACGAACTGGTCGCGACAGACAATCGTGATGGCCACGCGTTCAATCACATCCGTTGAATATTGCACGCCACGGTATATTCTCTCCTGTCGGCTCTGTCCGATGCCGTGCACGTTGTGGTACTCAAACCAGTCGATGTCCGACGAGAGCAAAGCTTCCTTCACATCCTCGAACTTCGTCTTGCGGATAATTGCTTCAATCTTTTTCATACCTTTTTACCTTTTTAATTAATACTGACCCCTCAGGGCTAACACTTTGTTATTTTTACACTGCAAAGTTACAGCATTTTGCTCAGCTTTTCATCTCAGTTCTTTTATTTTGATTAAAGAAACTTTCGCCAGCTGACATTTTGTAAATTACAGCGTTGAATATTCTTGCATTTTGTTTACAGTTTGTCTTCTCAGGCTACCATTTCGTTACAAAACGTCAGTTTTAACAGAATTGTGTTCGGACACACGCATTTTTGCTATTGACAAAAAGAATCCGCGAAGCCCTTAACAGCTCCGCGGATTCATCAGTTATTATCGTTGGCTATGGTTTTATCCTTTACTCCATTTCTCAATACGGTCGAGGGCCTCTTCCGTTTTTTCGTGACTATTGAAAGCAGTGAAACGCACGTAACCCTCACCACTGGGACCGAAGCCGACACCTGGCGTACAGACGACGTTAGCACCATAGAGCAAGGCCTCGAAGAACGACCACGAGTCCATGCCTTCTGAGGTACGCATCCAGATATAGGGGGCATTCTCACCACCATAACATTCGTAGCCCAGTGCACGCAGACGTTTCAACATCCTTTGGGCATTGTCCATATAGTAATCAATGGTGGCCTTGATTTGCTCCTTACCCTCTGGGCTATAGATCGCTTCGGCAGCACGCTGAGAGATATAGCTCGTGCCATTGAACTTCGTACACTGGCGGCGCAGCCACAACTGGTTCAGCGGAATACGCTCACCCTCGAAGGTTGAAACAGTCACTTCCTTAGGCACAACGGTATAGCCACAACGCACACCTGTGAAGCCAGCAGTCTTCGAGAACGAATGGAACTCAACAGCACACTTTCTGGCACCACGAATCTCATAGATGCTGCGTGGAATCTCCGGATCGCGGATATAGGCTTGGTAGGCAGCATCATAGAGGATGAGTGCATCGTTCTTCAACGCATAGTTCACCCACTTGCGCAGTTCCTGTTTGGTAATGACCGTACCCGTCGGATTGTTGGGATAGCACAGGTAGATGACATCCACAGGGCGTCCCTTCGGCAGTTCAGGAATAAAACCGTTCTCTGCCGTAGTCGGCATATAGCGCACGTTAGTCCAACGGCCTTCATTGTAGATGCCACAACGACCAATCATCACGTTCGAGTCGATATAGACAGGGTAAATAGGGTCGGTCACACCGATAAAGTTGTCCCAGTGCAGCAACTCCTGGAAGTTACCCGTATCACTCTTCGCGCCATCATTGATAAAAATCTCGTCAACGCTAAGGTGTACACCACGTGTCAGGAAGTCGTTCTTCAGGATGGCCTCACGCAGGAAGTCGTAGCCCTGCTCAGGACCATAACCACGGAAACCCTTGATGGTTCCCATCTCGTGGGCAGCCTTATGCATAGCCTCCACGACGGCAGGTGCCAATGGCTGCGTCACGTCGCCAATTCCCAATGAGATGACGTCAGCCTTGGGGTGCATCACCTTGAAGGCGTTCACCTTCTTGGCGATGTCAGCGAACAGGTAGTTGTTCTGCAGGTTCAGGAAATGAATGTTTACTAATGCCATATTGCGTTTATCATTTATCAATTATCATTTTTCATTTAGGACAGAGTCCGCTTCTATTTCTCCATCAAACACAAACTCGGCAGGACCCGTCATATAGACGTGGTTATCACTTTCACACCACTCGATGCTCAGCGTGCCTCCATCCATCACGATATCCGATTTCCGGCTGGCCTTGCCTGTCAGCGCTGCAGCAACAGCTGTTGCGCAAGCGCCTGTTCCACAGGCCTCCGTGATACCACTACCCCGCTCCCAAACACGCGTCCGGATAGTCGTGTTGTCAGCGGTTTCCCCGCTGACAACCCGTGCAAATTCGATATTACACCGCTGCGGGAATGCCGGATGACGCTCCAGTGCTCGTCCAGTCTCTCCTACCTGGTCCACATCGTCAGTAAAGATAACGTAGTGCGGATTACCCATCGACACGAACGTACCTTTATCCAGCACGCGATTTCCCAAGAACTGCGATTCATCCTCCAGCACGGGCTTACCCATATCCACTGTGACGCTTTCCACCTTATTATTTATAATGTCTAGCTGCAAGGTTTTTATACCTGACAGCGTTAGCAGGCGAATCTTCGTTTTCGTCGTCAGTCCGCGTTCATACAGATACTTGCCGATGCAACGGCTCGCATTGCCACACATCATGGCCTCGCTGCCGTCTGCATTATAGATGTGCATCGTGTAGTCAGCCTCAGGCACAGGACTCTTACCTATCAGCACCAGTCCGTCAGAGCCAATCCCCTTATGGCGATCGCTCCACTCGATGGCTGCCTGCTGAGGGTTCGGCACCTTCTGCTCCATCGTATTAACATAGATGTAGTCGTTGCCGCAACCGTGCATTTTCGTAAATCTGATTTTCTGTGCCATATTGCGATGATTTGTGTCAGTTTGCTATCCTTTCTATCTAATTCCGCTGCAAAGGTAACACGAAAAGTTAGAAAGCAAAAGAAAGATCTTACTTTTTGCATATTCTGGCAATAAAAAAGTGTCATTTTGTATAGTTCAAGACCACAAACAGCACTCTTTTGCTTACATCTTGACACCTCAACACCCATTTTTCTTGCAAAACGTCATGAGTGGAAACCGGCACTTACAATCGAAACAAAAAAATAAAATACAATTTATTTTGTGGTTTACTCACTTAATCGTATCTTTTCGCTCCGCGAGAAGATACTTTCGCTCGAAAGATCAAAGAAAAACTCGTTTTCCTTTGGTTCTTTACTCACTTAATCGTATCTTTGCACACTGATAAAGAATAGGATATATGAGCAAGAACATACTTGGCCGTTTGACTCTGGTGCTAACAATTGCTGTCACCTTATTCCTGTCAGCATGCGGAGGTGACTCCAAAGAACAGCAAAGGCTGCGTAAGGAAGCAGAAGATATCGTGAACGAGGCTTATGAGGTCAGAGACTATCAGCGAATCATAGAACTTGTGGACAGTTTAAAACAGCAGGGAAGCATAGCGGAGGGCAATGCCTGCTACTGGTTGGGCTATGCCTACGACCGCCTAATGCAAAAACGCATGGCCGAACTCTATTGGAAGAAAGGTATAGCGGCAGTCGAGAATTCCACCGAGGTTGAGGATGTGAAGGTTTATGCAGCCATCGTCCAGCGCCTCTCCGGTCTGCTGAATGTGTGGGGTGAGTATGAGTCTGCACAGGCGATTGTACAGCCCGCCATCGAGCGAATGGAGAAGTTGAAGTGCGACTCCACTAGCGATTATGCCAATCTGCTTATCTATGAGGGCAGCTACCAGAGTCGTTTTGGCATCAGCGAGATTAAGGCCGACGAATATCTTACACAAGGTTACCGTCTGCATCTCGACCTTATTAAGCGGCATCAGAAATACGTGTACTATCGCGATGCTATCATAGGTTTGGGCATCATTTGCAATACTTATCTTGATCTACAAAAGTATGGTAAGGCCTATATATGGACAGAGCGCTTAGTCGAACTGATACGTGGATACGAGAAAGTACCTGATGGGCGTCCGGGCTATGCCGAAAAGCAGTGGTCGCGTTACTATATCAATAGCGCCATAGCACTCGAAGGATTAAGTCGTAAGCGCGAGGCTGCCCAAGCCTATCAGTTGTTCGAGCAAACAAGCTTTAGCCGCACAGCCGAAGGAAGTATTCTCGGCAGCATCTATCTTGGTCTGGCTGGGCGCTGGCAGGAGTCGGCCGACAATTCCTCAAACCTGAATACGCTGATGAAAGAACAAAATGTAGGCTATTCGCTTGAGAATATACAGAAAATGCTGCTTAAGAAGTTTGATATCAACCTGCAGGCTGGCAGGATTGATTCGGCCAAGGCTATCAGTATGGACATTGTGCAGCATCTTGACTCGGCCATTACCCAAGCGCGCCGATCCGATGCCATAGAGCAGGAGGCGGTGCACCAGAAGGAGCAGGAGATGGCCGCAGAGCGCGAACAGAATATGCGAGGCAGGCAAATCAGTCGAATGGTGTTGGTGGCCATCGTATTTGTAATCATGCTTATCTATATCATCGTACGCCATCGCGTTGGAGCACGTCTGCAAAAAGCTCATAACCTGCTGAAGGATGCCTACGACCAACTGGAAGAGACTACCACCGCCAAAGAGCGCATGGAGAGCGAGCTGCGCATTGCTCGCGACATTCAGATGTCGATGTTGCCCAGCGTGTTCCCAGAGATTGACGGCCTCGACATGTTCGCATCTATGACACCCGCCAAGGAGGTGGGCGGCGACATGTACAACTTCATCCGTGAAGGCGACAAACTGTATTTCTGCATCGGCGACGTCAGTGGAAAGGGCGTGCCCGCATCGCTCTTTATGGCCATTGTCACACGCGGATTCCGCACACTGGCATTGATGGGGAAGAGTCCCGCCGAGATCGCAACCCGACTAAACTCCGAACTGACTGAGAACAACGATGAAGGCATGTTTGTCACCATGTTCATCTGCCGGCTCGACCTGAAAACCCTACAGCTTGAATACTGCAACGCAGGCCACAACCCACCCATCATTAGCGATGCCGATGACCAGTTCTCGTTCCTCGAGGTGCAGCCCAATGCGCCCATCGGACTGTGGCCAGGACTGGAGTTTGAAGGCGAAGAAATGCAACTACAGGGCAATCAGCGACTGCTACTCTATACCGACGGACTGAATGAAGCCGAAAACTGCCAGCAAGAGCAATATGGCGAAGACCGCATCATCAAGCTGCTCACCTCGCATTCATCCAGCAACTGCCACGATATCATAGAGGCTCTGAAGTCCGACACCGACCTATTCCGCGATGGTGCCGAGCAGAACGACGATCTCACCATGCTGGCCATCCGTGTGCCATCTAGCTTGACGGCAACAACCTGAAGGTCCGCGGCTACGTCGCCATGTTCTACGAGACCCAGACTTGGACAAAGAAGTAAAAAGGCCTTCTGCTTTCGCTTTCCACTTATCTTTTTCGAGAAAAATTTGGAAATTACAAGAATAGTTTGTATCTTTGCATCGAGAAACAAATACTGATACAATTATGTTAGGAATAGAGTCACCCAGGAAGCCCATTACGGGTCAATTTGCGAAAGAACTTCGTGAAGCGCTGGTTCGTGCTCGTACAGGCAATTTGAATCAGTCGGAAAAAGAAAGTGTTCTTCGTTCAGAAAAGGTGTCGCGAAAGTACAATGCAGTCTGGAAATAACGAAGAATATATAGACTTAGTATTTGAAAGAATTGATGATGACGATAAGGATGACATGAAGTCTGGGTTCATTCCAAAGCCCACCATTGCATTGGAGGACCAGTCTTTCCTTGCGGAAAAAGAATTCCCCGCGGTCGAAATTACTTATCTTGCAGTTGAAAAGGAAAGACGTGGTCAAGGCATTGGCGAGTATATCATCAGCCAGGTCGAAGCTAAGGTCTTGCGTGACAATCCTGAATGTGAATTCATAACGGTCGAGGCTTATAAGACCAAGGATTACTCTGCTGTCGGCTTCTATAATCGATGCAATTTTACACCTGCAGAACAACCTTTAGGATACAAAGACACATTGCGGATGTACAAAGTCCTACATCCCATTCATCGTCAGTAATTGCCATCAAGACCTAAAGGTCCGCGGCTACGTCGCCATGTTCTACGAGACCCAGACCTGGACAAAAAAGTAACGACATTTTGGTAGTTTCGAAAATTATTTGTATATTTGCAGCAAAATCGGATTGAATATGAACAATGCAGACTTTTGGGCTTCCGTCCACACCATTATTGCAGAGGGCTTTACGTCTGAGGGTCTGCAAAAACTTGATAGTTATGCAGAACAATTCATTAGTGGACGGTTGGTTTATCAACGATTTTCACCGCAGGAACAGCATGGCTGCGCAGCGGGAGGTGCAACAAATGTCATTGCATCCCTGCTCGCGGGAGCAGAAACTGGCTCAGATTGTCAGGATTCGTCAGCACTCAGCGACTACCAAAGAGAGTGCCAACTTGGAGCGCAGCAAGAAAGTGTAATTGAGCGATGGGCAAAAGCTGTCGGAGTATGGACCGATGCTGTAGATGAACAATTGCCCAAAGTTCTTGGTGAACAAATTGCAGAGGGTGGCGAGGCTAAAGTTTATGATCATGGTTCAACGCTGATTAAATCTATTGGCCTCGATTATTTTATCCAGCCCATCTTTGCTCTTGACCGCATTGCACTCCACAATACCTATTTCCCTGAGACACGATTGACCGTTCTGGGCTTTGGTCGCGACAAGAACGGAGAGTTTAAGATTATCGTAGAGCAACCTTTCATTGATGGACAGCCTGTAAGCGATGAAGAGATTGCTGACTATATGCGTCAGATGGGTTTCGAACTGAAAAATCCTCGAAACTGGACCTATGCTACTCCAGAAATTTATCTCAGCGACATGCACGACGAAAATGTAATTCGTTCCAATAAGTCCAACACCATTTTCGTAGTAGATTGCGACATCCGCATCAATACGCCAGAGTTAAGACAAGGAGGTACAAGAGTACTTTCGAACGAAGTCATCTGTAAATAAACATATTTGTTTGTAAAAAATGAATTTCAACAAAGAACCTGGCTACGTTTACATACTGACTGGTCTCACCAAGAAAAAGGACAAGTGGGAAGGCGGAAAGATCTACAATCCCAAGAACGGCAAGACCTATAAGTGTTCCATCTGGCTCGACGGCAACAACCTGAAGGTCCGCGGCTACGTCGCCATGTTCTACGAGACCCAAACTTGGACAAAAAAGTAAGTTCGCACCCCACGAGAGATAATTTATAAGCATCATTTTTAAAACCTAGTATGTTCAAATAACAAATATAAGAAAAGTATGGGTTTAATTGGTTCAATTATTATTGGATGTCTAGCAGGCTTCTGTGCAGGCAAGTTGATGAAAGGTGGTGGTTTCGGATTCATTATGAATCTGGTGTTAGGTCTTTTTGGCGGACTCGTTGGAGGCTGGCTGTTCGATCAGTTAGGCATCGCATGGGGTGGTCTTCTTGGCCAGTTGGGCACTGCCATTGTTGGCGCAGTAGCCATCCTCTGGGTTGCATCACTCATCAAGAAGTAGAAAACATAAAGCAGGCTGAAGTCAATCGTCTTCAGCCTGCAATGTTATTTAGAATCCCTTGACAAGGGATATCACTCTAATGGGTGATGGCTCGTAGAAGTGGGGATCGAAACGACTCTGAGAACCATAAAGGTTGTCATCCTTTCTACGAATTCCCCTAATTGACACCGCAAAGATTGGTACTTTTTCTGTAAGTTCCAAATTTTTAGCACCCTTTTTGGCCGTTTTCCAAGAATTTTCACTATCTTTGCAAAAAATACAGCTCACGATGAACGTCGTTTGCTAAATTTTTCTTATCTTTGCGAAGTAAAACTATAGAACAATGATTACACGAGCTGAATGTATAGATATCCTAAGTTCACATGCCGACGAACTACGTTCTCGGTATGGAATTTCTTCTATGCGCCTTTTTGGCTCTGTTGCTCGTAATAGTCACAAGGAAGGAAGCGACGTTGACCTCTTTGTCACGATGCCTCCTAAATTCTATAATTACATTGCGGCTTCACAATACTTGAAGGGCCTGCTTGGATGCGACGTTGATCTTATTGCAAACCACCGCCATATTCGCCCTTTCTTCAAAAAGCAAATCGAACAAGATGGAATCGATATCTATACGTCAGCTAATGGTCGCTGAAGACCAACTAGAACAGATTCGTGATGCCATTCGTCAGCTTCAGCAATGGAACGCCTCTATAAAGAGTGCTGACGATTATGCTTTGTCGCCAGATGGCATGAAAACACTTGCTGCCACGTGTATGTTGATTGAGGCCATTGGCGAGGGCGTAAAGAAAATAGACAATCTGACCCAGCAGAAGATGCTGGAGCAACGCCCAGAAATTCCTTGGCGACAGATTAAGGACATGCGCAACCATATTGCTCATGGCTATTTCGACATTAACACCGATTTCGTGTGGGATGTTGTTCAAAACGACCTTGATCCATTACTTGAAGCAATAGAGTATTTCATTAAGAATATATACGATATTGTCTCTTTTGAAAAGGAATAATCTGTAATAACAAAGAGAAGTCCACGCGGGCTTCTTTTTGGTTTGTCTGTTAGCTTGTCGCATGTTTTTGACAAAAAATCGAAGAGAATGTACTTGTATTGAGATTTTGGGTATGTCACTCACCTCATCCCCTTGACATTATCCCAATTTTAATTATGGCGAATTCGCCACAATTAGAAACCAAGCAGGTCTGAACAGCTTCAAAATCAGCGTTAAGTTATGTTAGGGGACTGTCATGACATATTTTACTGCCTCAACATTCGTTTCACATGCTCTTCATCAATTAGCACGAAAACTTTTCCCATGATGCCTATCGTCACAGGCAGATTAGTGCCTTCGTAGTTCAGCAAGCCAATTGTCACTACATGGTAATCACGCACCTTCATGTGACTCTGCAGATAGAAGCCTGCCGTGTTCATCGCCAAGCCCTTGCCTAGTTCCGTGACCTCCGTCAAATCAATATCAGTGTGCCCAGCTGCTCCAGCGTTGCTTCATCGATGCCTTCAATACCCATCTCTGCCAGTTTTTCGGCACCCATTTGAGCCATGGTCTTTTTCACATTATCACTAGTCACCTCCTGGTCTACCACATTCTGTGCCAATCCAATCATGGCATCATAGTGCTCCTTTGGCTCTGGCTTGGTCAGTACCATTGCCACCAACGCCAGACCCAATACGAAAGTCACAATTATAAATAACTTTTTCATTCTTCTTTATCTCTATATCGACTGCAAATATACAACTATTTTTACTAATAAGTTTGCAAAAGACGAAAAAAGATAATCCATAGTACGTTAGGCAAGACATTCACCACTGTACTTGCTTGAGGCGTTTCTATGTGGCAAGTTTCTTCATCAAAATTTGGAAGTCTCAGAAATAGTTCGTATCTTTGCAGTATAAATGCGACAAACATGGATAAAGAGCCTAAGTTCAAATACCAAAAACAGATAGACGATTTGTTGGCAAAAGGTTGTCAACTCCCAGAACTTTTTGCTCCAAATAATATGCAGGCATGTCGCTTCGTATTTTCTGAAGAAGGACACCAGAATCATGTGCCCCAATATATGAAATCCTAAGCGGATGCTGCAAGATATCAACAAGGGCAAAGCAAATACGTCATTATTGGCTCTCTCTTGTTTTACCACTTCTGAGAAAGCAGAAACGTTCTATACCAATCTTCGCAAAGCATTTAAGAATGTTTTCACATCGATAGGCGATTCCCTTTCAGAAGGAAAACTCAGAAATGAGGATGGACTAAAAACTAGTGCCAGTAACAATGGTCACTTTGACTTTTATGAATACGAGTCTTGCGACTTGAATAAGACGTTTGAGATAACAAAACACTTAATTGAGAAAGAAGATGAGAAAGATTGAAGGTTACGATATACAGTACGATTTCAGTGGCTTCAAGAAGATTGCAGACTTGATTTTCTTCGAAGGTCCGCTCCTGTCTCATTATGTCAGCGACAAGGGTGACGACTACCTATTCTATTGGGTAGATAGAGATGAGACCGACAATCGCTGGCTCGTACTTCGCGTCAGTCTGGCCAATCTCCAGAAATATATCGCTAAAGAGCTTACGTTGCTTCAACTCATCGAGAGTCCCAACGATGGTTATCTCTATACCGTCGATGTAGACAACGATGTGAACTATCACAACGTCAAGCTTGTCCAGCCCTCAGCCTTACCTGAAGATTATCTTCCTGAGGCAGACTCCTATTATGAGTTTGAGCCGATTGCCGCAGAAGATGCTGGTGAGCTTATGACCTATGAGTTAACTATCCCCTACAACGAGCGCAATCGTTTTGAAGAACTTCTTCATAAGATTGGTTTCCCTGTCTCAGCACTTAAGAAAGTTGTAAGTAGGGCGGCTGTATTTTGAAGGTATGACAGGTACCAGGTACCTGTCATACCTGCTGTAGTGTTAGGAGTGTGAGAAGTAATCAGTAGTCCCCATGATTCACAAAAAAGTAAGGTCAAGCCCCACAATCGATAACCTATAAGTATAAAACTGGCTGAAGTTATATCGACTTCAGCCTGCATTATTAAATATCGGAATGAATCAGGGGAGGAATCAAAAACCTGTTCCTCCGAATCTTCCCTCCAATTAATTAAAAACAAATAAGTATATGAAGTTAAAACTATTCCAATTATCATTATTCATCGTAGGTATGATAGCTGCCGCTTCTTGTGGCTCAGATGATGACACGACAGGGGGCGATAACCACGATAATGATTCAGATGATATTACAATATCAAAACTTACATTATCAAGGAATTCAGCGATTATTGCAACAGGAGACACAATACATCTTTCATGTGTGATAACGCCAGCAAATGCTACAAACAAAAAAATAATATGGTCTTCACAAGATCCTTCAATTGCGGTCGTTTCGGACGAAGGAATCATTACTGCTTTGGCAGAAGGTGACTGTGAAATTTCTGTGAAAGCGGAAAGTTATCTATGGCCAGAGAAATGTAAATTGCATGTTATAAATCCTGATATATATAAAGCTGTAGACTTGGGATTACCTTCTGGTACAAAGTGGGGAAGCAAGGATGCTGGGTACCGTTTTGCGTGGGCTGATACAGAGAATAAGTCTATATTTTACTGGGGAAGGTATAAATGGTGCAATGAAGCAGCAGGTGTTTACACTCTATCAAAATACTGTTCTGAAAACAATCTTAAAGAACTAAAAAAAGAAGATGATGCGGCTTATATATATGGAGCACAGAAATGGAGAACACCAACAAAAGAAGAATTTCAGGAGCTCATTGATAAGTGTACTTGGACATATGAAGACCTATCTCATATGAATTATACGACGTATCTGTACGTTACAGATGGCAGATACAAAGTAACAGGACCAAATGGAAATTATATTTACTTTGATTTTGATGGTGAAGGATATAGCAATTACACATCAAGACATGGAGAAATTGGTGTTTATTGGTCACGTAATATAGCCGATGAAAAGGATGTGAATATCAGCACCCCTGGTGAAGATCCATATAAATATGCATATGTTCTAGTTGTTAGCAAATGGGCAAAAAAAGTAGAGCCATGGGCAAGATTTTATGGTATTCCTATTAGACCTGTTCGAATTGAGTGAAAAAAACGCATATTTAGAAACGAACTAGAATAACCTTGTTGTTTATAGATTATGGATATTGCAAAAAAAGAATTATTCACCGTCTATATTATAGAGTCACTTCATGAAGGAGATATGCGAACTGGTTCAAATCTTCATGATATTCTTCGTCAAAAGAGTGTTGATGATCCAGATTTCTGCTTTACTTCTCAGTATGTATCTATATTTGATAAAGAATCATTCATTGCAAAACTACAAGAAATAGCAAATGATATAGACAAATATAATAAAATCCCAATTTTGCAAATTGAATGTCACGGAGATCGAAAATACCTTTTATTGTCATCAAATGAACATGTAGAATGGGTAGAACTTTTTAATTCTATACGTGTCATAAATGAGAAATCGAGAAATAATCTTCTTCTCAATCTGTCTATGTGTAATGGTGAGGCGGTAATAAAAGAGATTGATCCCAAGAAAAGAGCTCCTTTTAGAGCTGTAATCGGTCCAGAAGGAGAAGCAAAGGCGTTCGATCTACAAAATTCGTGGATAAAATTCTATGATAGTTATTATAGTGCCATGAAGAATCATGAAGACTTTTATTTATGGAAAATAGCTTCTTCTTGTGGCTTGTTATATTTCAATCAAGAATTCATTTTCGATGCTCATTTTGACACTCCGAACTTATTTCCTGAAATATTTAAGCGTTGGATATACCAAGAGCTATTTGAATGGTATAAAAAAGAAGGACCATTAATGCTTGATGTGGATATGTATATTAAATGGAAGGAAAAGGAGTTAAGAAAAATATTTGATAGATATAGACCATATTACTGTTTTGAAGATAGAACTAATCTAAAAGTACAAACGTTATGGCATAATATTTAGACAAATTCTTACCCCAAATAAATAATTTATCCATAATAAAATGTTGAAACAATAGATTCATAATAATACCCTATTATCGCAAAACGACACCGCAGTTTGTCGAGGAAGCACAGCGTGTGCATGGGGAGAAGTTCGACAATTCAGAAGTCGAGTATGTCAACACACAGGTCAGTAAAGATTGAGGCTCGAAAACGCTGTGTCGATTTCATGCAGAGATCTGCATGTCATTTTTCAGGCTGTGGCAATCCCAAGTCGATTGGCAAAAGATTGACGAGCGCACAGGTACTACCATTGAGGAAGAGGACATCACCGATGGCAGTGAGACTCTAGGCGGTGGCGGCGGCAATAATGGCAGTGGTGACTTGGAAGAGTAGTCTTAGTATCCCTACTAACAACAATCGGGAAAGTGCAAAGGACGATGTATTTCCCGATTGAAATTTAGTCAATCATTGTAATCTATGAATTATTTAGAAATTTAGCTCTTGTTCCTTTATACGTGGAAAAAGTAATGGTTCATCAGGTTTCCAGTTGAATCTTAATTTGCTAAATTTATCAACCCACTCTGGCGTTAATCGGGTTCCACCATAACTTCTGCCTTCTGGGCCACGTTGCCTTAAATGCCCCATCCTAATGCCAAGTGGGAATTTGTCAATTGGATCAACATATGATGATTTCAATTGCTCATGCCCTTGTTCAACATATAATTTTAGGTGTATATAAATGTTGGTCAGTTTAGTTTCGTTAGGATTCCAAACAAACCCTAAGTCATCCAACTCTTTTATCTGCTCATTTGTTAATACGCCATGGGTTAGTCCTCTTCTTACTTGTCTTAGATATAATATCCAATTGCTTAACGTAGAACGAGGTGGCTTTATCGATGGAAAACAATGATGTTCATTAATAAAATCTTTTAACTCTTCTAAATGTATATAGAATGCCATGTCTTCAAGTTTCCTGTAATTTTTAAGAATCTCAAATCCATGTGCTCTTGTGTTTATATCAACATCAGGATTTCCTAGTTCGTTACAGCAGATTTCTTTTATTAACTTATCAAAGTTTTCTGTTGCAAAAGGTAAGGGGAGAAAATAGTTGACCGCAATTTTTGTTTTAGGAAGGCCTTCCTCTCGAATACGAATAATTCTTATACCTTTCTTGTCACATAACTCATCTTTCTCATTGTCTTTTTCCAGCTTATCTTTATGCCATGCTATGCCATCATATTCGATAGCAATCTTATGCTTTTCTGAGTATATATCAATTTCCTGTCCATCTATCTTATTCCTACTTCGTGCATCTTTATAACATTTCGAGAAATAGTAGAACGTAGCCTGTTCTGGAAAAGATGTACTTACTATAGAACGAATATCCCAATCAAAATTTATGTCATCTAAGAATTTCCTCTGCTCCAAAGTTAGTTTCAATTTACCTCTTCTCACTTGGTTAACCCAATAACCAAGATTAAGATGTCCAACAAAAAAAGTTGAAGGAACATTCGTGTCATGCATTTCATCATAGTACTTCTTTAGCAAAGGGATGTATTTTCCCCATGTGCTAGAGGTATCCCAAACTATTTCAATATCTTCCAGTAGACGCTTCTGTTCTTCAGTTAGAGGAGGATATTTGTCCATCCTGTCCTTTCTTTTTCGAGGAGCACGATAATACTTCTGCCTTTGGCTTGCAATCCATTTCTGTAAGGTGTAGTCCTCCTTCTTTGAAACAGACAAATAGCCATATCGCTCATAATACTGTTGGGCTCTTTCGTACATGTAGTACCAGTGACGCTCACGATACTGTAAATCAATATCAAGCTTATCGAAAAAGCGCATTTGGTCATGGGTTAGCTTTTCTTCACATCGTAGTTGGCGAACTCGTTCAAGGTACTCTCCAACGGGAATGTTTTGCCATACATAATCTATGGGGAAGTTCACGTCAAGGCAGACTTTCTTCAGTCTCCTAAATATAGACTCCATTCTCTGCCAATCAGAAGATGAAATCACTGATTGTGTTGGATAGTTCCCTGCCATTTAATTTACTTTTTATGCAAAGGTACAATTATTATTCGAAACAAAGTAAGTTTTCTGAGAATTATTTGTTTCTGAGGTGTCTGCAGGGACAGGTCCTACTGACATGATGTCATTCTGTTGCTGGGGCATGAGTTTGTTTTCGCCAATGACATAAGGGACTGGTACGTGTCATACGATAAGCAGATATCGACCATTATATTGAATCCACATCTGAGAAAATGGTCGATATTTTGAAAAAAGAAGAAAGCGAGCTGCTAATTTTAGCGGCTCGCTTTCTTCTTTAAGGATTGGTATTTGTCTATTATCCGAAGTCCCAGTCCGTTTCGTAGTAGTGGAATCGGACAGTTCCACGCTTGAATATTTATGCGGTTTTTGTTTTGAAGACCTGAAAATTTTGTGATAGAGACTGACAGACTGACAAAACCCCGATGTACAGGGCGTTTGCAGTCATTTTGGAGACTGACAAGACTGACAGGAGACTGACAACCATTTATGCGTTGAATTTTCTAGAAAAACGAAGGAATTCTCTAGAAAATTTCTGTGTTATACAGCTGATTTAAGATAAATTCTCTAGAGAATTTTCCACTTATACAACTAAAACGCGACGAAATATTGCTAATATTTGGCCCAAATGTTGTCAGTCTTGTCAGTCTCTAAAAGACTGTCAACAGACTGCAAACGCCCTGTACATCGGGGTTTTGTCAGTCTGTCAGTCTTTAACTCGTTTTTTTTCCACCTTTGTGACAAATAATCTATAATCAATTGTAATAATCCTATTTCACCAGAATCTTTCGGCCTCGATAAATATAGATACCTTTTTTAGCAGGCAGAGAAGCATATTGTCTGCCATTAAGGTCGAAATAGGCATTGAGCGGTTCGCTGGCCAAAGGACAATTATGGATGCCTGACGACTGTCCTGCAGGTTTGATGCGGAAGCCGACAGCCACGGGAAAATGGTCACCCAACGGAGTGCCAGTATCGCTGCGCATGTATTCAACACTGTCTACACGATAGCTGAGGGCTGTCAGCTGACTGCCGTCAATAGGATTGATGAAAAGAATCTTGTCGACCATCTCTCCTTGGCGTACCCACCCATGTCCGTTAGGGTCATTAGTAAGGGGACCTTCCACCATAGCAGGGTACTCCTTGTTATGCTCTAACTCGACCCAGGCATCGAATACGTGGGCCTTACCCGTGGCTTCTATGTACTTTATTTTTCAATATACCATTGCTATTAGAAGAAAAAAAAGTTTTTCTTTTGTTTTTTACATCTTTTTTCGTACCTTCGCAATCAATATGACACAGAAATACGCATTATTCTTTGATATTGACGGCACGCTGGTGAGTTTCCAGACGCACGAGATTCCGCACTCGACCATCCTCGCGCTGACGCAGGCCAAGGCCAATGGTTCGCGGGTGTATATCGCCACGGGCCGTCCACCGCTGATCATCAACAATCTGGGCGCTATTGAGCACCTCATCGACGGTTACATCACCACCAATGGCGCGTTGTGCTATGTGGGCGACGAGATGGTCACATGTCAGCCCATTCCCAAGGACGACGTGATGACCTGCGTGGAGGACTGCCAAGAGAAAGGCAACAGCCTCATCGTCGTTGGCCGTAAGGACGTGGCGGTCGTTGATCCCAGGGGCGACGTCGATCGCATCTTCCGCCAGATGCTGGCTGTCAAGAACCTCGACCAGGCCTCGCCGTTGGACGTCGTGCTCCAACAGGACATTCTGCAGCTGACACCATTCTTCCCTGCCGACTACGAGCCCGTGCTGATGGCGCGTATGCCACAATGCGTCTCGGGTCGCTGGCATCCGGAGTTTACCGACATCACCGCCAACGGCGCCGACAAGGGCAAGGGAATCCTGGCGATGGCCCGTCACGAGGGCTTTAACCCCAGTCGCACGATGGCCTTCGGCGACGGCGGCAATGACACCTCGATGATTCTCCAGGCCGGCATAGGCGTGGCAATGGGCAACGCTATCGACACCCTGAAGCAACAGGCAGACTACGTCACCACCTCTGTCGATGACGACGGCATCCTCAACGCCCTGCGACATTTTAACGTCATATAAAGAACTATGGCAAGCAATACCGATTTTGTACAGTACATCGCCGACCAGTGTAGTGGTGCAGGCCAGATTATGGTGAAGAAGATGTTTGGCGACTACGGCATCTACTGCGATGGGAAAATCTTCGGACTCATCTGCGACGACTGTTTCTATCTGAAACCCACGGATGCTGTCCGGCCCCTGTTGCGCGTCGTCGACATGCGTCCACCCTACGGAGGTGCCAAGGACTACTTTTACATCGTCGATGTCGACGACCGCGACTACGTCTCGCAGCTCGTCCGCGAAACCTGCAAAGTCTTGCCGGAACCGAAGCCGAAAAAGAAAAAGAAATGATAGCTGATGAAGGATTCTTGGCGTAAGTAAAATTATAAGCAAAAAGATTGAACGATTTCTGCTTTCGGGTGTATATCATTATGAGAGCGCCTCAGAAATGGTATAACATAAAAGGTATAAACAAAAATGAGAAAGACAATCGTTATGATGCTGATGCTAGTGAGCAACCTGACTATCAGAGCACAGCAAGCGGAAACCATAGAATCCTTCATCGCCAATAGTCACGAGCCAGAATGGTATGCGGCTCAGGCTGAGGCTTGGCAAAAGAAAGTAGATGAAAATCCGCAGGACCAATGGGCCTGGCGAAACCTGTTCAAAGCCATCTGTTATCACGATCAGTTTACTGGCGGATGGGGAGAGAATCAAGATGAATCCAGAACGGCCGACATCATCCGCAAGATGGAGGCTACGCTACCCAACAGTTATGTGCTGAATCTCAGTAAGGGTCGCTTCTGCCTGACTACCGACTCAGCAGCTAGACGGGGTGACAATATATACAAAGCCATCGAGTATCTGCCAGAGGATGCTTGCGCAGAAGACATCAACTATCTGGCATGTCGTCTGTGGTGCATAGATCCTGATAACAAGGATGTTGGCAACCTGTTCAGCGGGGCTTATAGAAAAAGATGGTTTCCTGCCCGCATTATGCAATTCAACCGCAATATGCTATTGAGCATGCAGTTTGGTGCATTATATTTTGCTAACGGAGATGCTGTTACAGCTCCCATGAAAATGATTCAGGAGGCACTGGAGGAACGTCAGGATGTTACCGTTATCCCTATTTCCTATCTTCATGTAGAATCCTTCATGAAGGCACTCTGCAAAAGGCTAAATATCGAGCCGCTGTCTCTGAATGTGCAAGATTATGGAGATAAGTATGGCGAAGATTGGTACAAGCATTACGAGTCAGACATTATTATGTATCTGATAAAAGAAAGCAAACGGCCCACCTACTTCTCTACTGACATTCTTTCGCTTACTGCGCTTGACAAGGATAGCATCTACAACGAAGGTCTGGTGCTGAAATACAGTCCCAAGCCCTATAACAACTTCGATGTGGCGATGCGAAACGTGAAGGAGGTTTACAGTTTGGAGTATCTGGCCGAGCCCGACCTCGTCTATGACTCGTGGGAGACAAGCGAGATGCTTGACATGAACCATGTGACGCTTCTGGCGAACTTGATTTCGAAGTTCAGGAAGAATGGCGACGATTTTCAGGCAGAACGTCTGTATCGTATACTCAGTAAGTGCGTGGAGCGATGCGTGTCAAAGAATCCCAAAGAGACTGAAGAGCGGAAGGCTTATTACGAGAATCTGCTGAAGGAACAACTCCAATGATTATCTCACACTTATTCAAACCGCTTTCTGCACTCTCAGATGAAGAACTGATGCAGCGGGTAAGCAGTAAGGACGATGATAGGGCTTACGACGAGCCCTATCATCGTCATGCTCGCCGACTCATGGGCTTCTTCTACAGGCAGACAGGTGGCAACGAGCCTCTGGCTGCCGACCTGACGCAAGACACCTTTATGCGAGTCTGGACGGCACGCGACAGGTTCTTAGGCGCCAGCTTCCACACATGGCTGCTCACCATCGCTTACAACCTCCTCAAAAACCACTATCGGCACAGCGAGCATGAAAAAGCCTACGAGTCGTTTGCCATACAGACGCAGGAAGAGGTCAGCGACAGCAACATCATAGACCAGCTCAACCAGGAGGCATTTGACCAAGCCCTTAGCCGGTTGTTGGAGAAGATGCCGTCAGAGAGTCGACTACTCTTCTCACTCCGATTCGAAGAAGAACTGACCGTTCCGCAAATTGCCGTTGTTATGGCGGTGCCGGAAGGAACGGTGAAGTCAAGACTCCACATACTCACCCAAACACTAAAACAAAAACTCAAATCATCATGAAACAGTTTGAAGATAAACTCCAAGCATCGGCCCAGCGCCTTGCACGTCAAGAAGACAGAAACCTGCATGTGCCCCAGAATCCTATGCTGCAGAAAAGCGCCTATTGGGGCTGGGTTGCCACGCCCGCCGCTGCCGTAGTTGGCATTGTCTTTGGGATGTCCTTGCATCTGTTTATGGGCAACCATCCTGACGCTACTTTGGCCCAATCCACAGATACCATTCGCATCGTTCAGCCTGTTCACGATACGCTCTATCTGACACAGGTTGTAGAAAAGGAACGGGTAGTGAACAAGTATATCCCTACGTCTGAGGTCCCAAAGGCTGATACGAAGAAGGAAGCTTCTCAGCCAGAGGCGTGCACTTCCATCCAATGTGATGGCATCAATTACGCCATCCTCGCCTCAAAATAGGTGCACATGCATCTGTTCATGCCAGCTAAGCGTATAACAAATCATCGATGTGGACAAATAATACTCTTTGATTTTTAGTTAAGGCTGAATAGGAATTGCTGGTTAGTGTATTCACATTTTACTATTGAGAAGCGGATGAGACGTGCCAGGAGGGTGATGACTTTGGGGCGGGGAAGGCGTGATTGACGGACAATTTGGTTTAGGGTTTGCTGGCCTGTCATCACGTCAAGTAGCTTACGAATGGTGTTATCGTAGGTCATGACGCTGCCTTGAGGCTTTTGTGATTCGCGCCATAGAGCCAGGTGGACAGGCGAGGCCACGATGTTCTCGTCGTTGATACGGATATAGGCACGTTTGCGACCTTCTTCGTCGATAGCACAGATGGGGCGACGAGTTGAGGGTGGAACAGTAGCAATCACAATGGTTCGCCCATCTATATGATAGGTGTCGAACTTGATGCTGGACTCTGGCTTGCAATATTTGTAGGCGGCCTGATGCATCATATAGATTTCTTCTTCTGAACGAACGCCTGACAGGTTGCCGTCATCTCGCACACCTATCAGCAGTCGGCCTCCATCGGTATTGGCAAAGGCCGATACAGACTTGGCCAATTTGCAGGTATCAGACACTCGATACTTGAAGTCCTGCTGCTGGTGTTCGCCCTCCTTGATGAGGCTTAGGATATAGCGCTTGTCGTCCATACATTATTTTATCGACACAATGATGCGGCGATAGGAAACGAGATGGAAAGGACCGTTGTCGTGAACCTCACAGATGAGGTGGATGGTGTCTTTAGTGGCATCGGCAGGAATGCGGACGGTGGCTATCGCCTGGTCGAACTGGTCAATCGTCACTTTCGTTGAGCCAATCTCCGGCTGTTGCCACCAAAGGAAGCTGAGACCATCACCATCTGGGTCGCTTGACTTCGAGGCATCAAGACGGATGGTATCGCCAGCTTTGGCTGAGATGCGGAGGGGAATGACAACGACCTGTGGATTGTGGTTGCCCTTACCCTCTGCAGCCCATTGCATACGAGCGCAGAAGTCGTTGAGCTCGTCGGGATAGAAGCGACGTTTATAACCTACGCTGGTGCTGCGCACGGGTTCCTGCCACGAGGTCCAAGCGATGGTGAGTGAGTCAGCACAGAGGCCACGCTCATGATAGCCCGCCCAACCGCATTGATGCGGGTCTTCAGGGTCGTTCAGTCCGTTGGGCATCACATAGAGGAAACTCGGCGTATCGCCCTCAACGCCCCATTTGTAGTTAGGGTATTCACGACCTAACGCACCCTTGCCTTGAATCATCTCCTGATGTTGCTGCCAGTGGTGCTTACCCAGTTCGCACTGCTCTTGCCAAGCTCCCTCGTCCCAGATGAACTGCAGGTCGTTCTGAAAGTCCTTTCGCAGCCACATGTGCGAACTGTAGGCAAGGTTCATGCGCATATTGTATTGCATATCTTGGTCGGTAATGGTAAAGAGGCGAAACTTGCGGACGAACTTTTTCACTTCGTCATCACTCCGTGTCTGTTTCACCCGCCAGATGGCCTGAGCCAAAGTATTAGCTCCGCCCCATGCTGCAACATAGATGGGGCGCGGGTCGTCCTCGTCGGCCAGACGAATAAGCAGTTCACTGCCTGGCGAGTCATTACGCTCGCCGATGGATTGTATGCCGCCATACATGCTGCCCATGACGGCACGACTCGTGATGTACTCTGCACTAGGCCAATAGCCAAGTTTCTGTTGGCCATTTTCCTTCTTGAGCGAGAGGTGTTTCTTCTGACCGGAGCGCCGCATGAGGTTAGGTACATCTTTGGCATAGGCAGTAATTACGCGAAACAGATACTGCTGCCACTCCAACGGGTAGGGGTCGCAGTTCCAACCGACGCTCGTGATGAGCGCTTCTATCTCAAAACAATCGGCATAGGCCATCAGCCTCACCATCGACTCCATGTCGTCAGGCTCCACGTCGGCTGGCGCAATATCGGTACATACCACTAATCGTGGTTTGAGGTCGTTTTGTGCCCATCCTGTCATTGAGACGAGGGCAAGGAAAAGAGTGATTAAATAATTCTTCATTCTTTTATGTTTTGCATACGCTGCAGCACCAGGCGGATTTCGTCGTAGGTGATGTCGGGTGGACAGAGGTTTTTGATGGCTGTGGAGCCGTTATCGAAACCTATCTTATGGGCAATGCGCTCGATGGCCTGTTGGTGCTCAACAGGAACGAGGTCGTCAAAGGAAACCTCACCTGATTCTACGTAGCGGACAAGATGGCCGATGACGGTGCTTAGCGTGAGGGCTCGTGATTTAGCAATGAGGTCGGGCTTCATGCCTTGCTGATAGAGTTGGAAGGAGACCTCCCACGTTTTAGGCTTCACTTCTTTAGGAGCCTTGGGTGCCTTCGGCTTACGTTGCCGCTTAGATTTCACGTCGTCCTCTCCAAGAGCGTCAAGCATCGACATCTGCTTCTCGTGCAGATAGTTGTCAACGGTATAGCCTTTCTCGGCCATCATCAGGAGCAGATAGCGGCGGGCGAGCCAGGTCTGCTTGAGGTCGGGCAAAGTATTGTTAAGACGGCGCGAGGCCTGCTTGTTGTTGGTCTCTACTTTGAAAGAGAGTTCGATGGGCTTATTGAGGATGTCGCGCAACTGGTCAGCGAAGTATTCGGCGCTACGGCGGACGCGGTCGAGGAAGTCGGCATCGTGCAGCGCCTCGTACGGCATGACCTGAATCTTCTGCTGCCATTTGACTGCAACATCGATGATGCGCTGGCGAAGATCAAAAAGTGTCTGGTCGTGCAACTGCTTCAGCAAGGCGTGGCTGTGGTAGAAGAACTCGGCAAAGATGCGCACCATCGACTCTTCCAAATAGAGGATGGAGCGGAAGTCGAAGAGTTGCATCAACAGATAGCGCTCGTACTCCTGCTTGAGCACTGGCAACTGCTGAATACTACGCTCGGCCTCGTTCTCTTGCTGAGAGATGTATGAGTCGACGCGCTCATCGTTGATGACAGCACGAGCGTCCAAAGGTGAAGCAAGCACCAGTCCTTCGAGCGTGCGGCAGCGGCTCAGGGCAACATACACCTGACCAGGAGCAAACGACTGGTTGGCATCGATGATGGCGCGGTCGAAGGTCAGGCCCTGACTCTTATGAATGGTGATGGCCCACGCCAGTCGCAAGGGCAACTGTTTGAAGGTTCCCTGCACCTCGCTTTCAATCTCGCGTGTCTGTTCGTTCAGCGTATAGCGCGTATTCTCCCACTCCAATGGTTCCACCTCGATGGCATTAGCATCGCCCTCGCAATAGACGGTCAGACGTTTTTCCGATGCCTCCATCACACGCCCGATGCGACCATTATAATAAAGGTGTTCGCCGGAGGGGTCATTCTTGACAAACATCACCTGCGCACCCTCTTTCAGCACCAGTGTCTCGGCCGTGGGATAGGAGTATTCAGGGAACGTGCCCTTGACCTCGGCACGATACTGGTACGAACGACCTGGGAGCTTTTGCAGCTCCGACTCGTTGTAGAAGTTGGCAAGGTTGTTGTGGGTGGTCAGGCGGATATAACCTCCCCCTTCCCCTCCCAAGGAGGGGTGATTGGTTACCCGGCTGTTCAGCTTCGACAGAGCCTCCGCCGACGGATGTCCCTCGCGAATCTCGTTCAACAGCGCAATGAACGACTCGTCCTGCTGACGATAGACGTGGTTTAACTGGATGGTCACGTAGTCAATCTGCTGCAACGCCTTCGAGCCGAAAAAGTACGGCGTGTCGTAGTAAGGCTTCAGCATGCGCTCGTCCTCAGGCGTGACGACGGGTGTCAGCTGTGCCAAGTCGCCAATCATCAGCAGTTGCATGCCGCCGAAAGGCTGTCCGTGTTCACGGAAGCGACGCAGTACGGCATCGATAGCGTCAAGCAGGTCGGCACGCACCATGGATATCTCGTCGATGATGAGCAGGTCGGACGAGGCGATGATCTTTCGCTTTTCCTTGCCGAAGTCAAACTTGCTCTCGACCTTTGCACCAGGCACGTAAGGCGAGAATGGCAGTTGGAAGAACGAGTGAATAGTGACGCCCCCCGCATTGATAGCCGCCACACCTGTCGGTGCTACGACGATGGGCCGTTTACGCGAGTGTTCCATGATGGTTTTCAGGAATGTCGTCTTGCCCGTTCCCGCCTTGCCAGTAAGAAATATGCTACGCCCCGTGCTCTCGACGAAGTCCCATGCCGTGCGCAGCTCGCTGTTTTGTTGCATAGTCATAACTGTTTGAAATGCAAAGGTACAAAAAAAATCTCTGATATCCATGCGGATGTCAGGGATTTTTATTGGGTCATGAATGATTATTTGGACTTGAGATAGGCGGCTACCTTTGCAGCAGTCTGTTTGCCGCTAGCCATAGCGCGCACAACGAGAGAGGCGCCATTGGCCGCATCGCCACAAACAAACACATTATTACCATAAGCGGGATGCTCTGGCTTCAAGAATCCCATGGCCAACAATACCAGCTCGGCCTTGATGATTTCAGGCTTGCCCTTCTCAACCATAATGGGTCGTCCACCTTCTGGGTTTGGTTTCCAGTCTATCTCCTGAACCTTTACGCCAGTCAGCTTACCATCCTTGCCCAAGAACTCCAGGGTGTTGATGTTCCAACGACGTGTGCAACCTTCCTCGTGACTAGATGTAGTCTTGAGTGTGCGAGGCCAGTTGGGCCAAGGGTTCTGAGGATCCTCTGGGCCCTCTACAGGCTTAGGCATAATCTCAATCTGAGTAACGCTCTTGCATCCCTGACGATGTGCTGTTCCGATACAGTCGGAACCGGTATCACCGCCGCCGATGACGAGGACGTCCTTGCCCTTGGCAGTTACGCGCTCATCCTTAGAGAACTCCATACCAGCCAACACGCGATTCTGCTGCGACAGCATCTCGAGAGCAAAGTGTACGCCCTTGAGTTCGCGGCCAGGAGCCTTCAGGTCGCGGGCGGTGGGAGTGCCGGTTGCAATCACAATTGCATCGAAAGCCTCTCCCCCCGCCCTCTCCAAAAGGAGAGGGAGCTGCTGTGCCTCAGAGTCCCCACTCCCTTTGGAGGGGGTTAGGGGGAGGCTCACATTATACTTAAACTCGATACCTTCCTGTTCAAGCAGGGCGATACGGCGATCGATGACGGTCTTATTGAGTTTGAAGTTGGGAATACCATATCGCAGCAATCCGCCAGCGGCTTCGTTCTTCTCGAATACTGTTACCTGATAGCCCTTAAGGTTCAGGTCGTTAGCTGCAGCAAGTCCGGCAGGACCAGCACCAATAACGGCAATCTTCTTTCCATTGCGAACGATGTCTGTGTGTGGAGTGATAAATCCCTCTTGGAAAGCCATCTCTGTGATGGCAGCCTCGTCCTCACGGTTGGTGGTTGGCTCGTGGTTAAAACGGTTCAGTACGCAGGCCTTCTCGCACAAAGCAGGACAGATGCGACCTGTGAACTCAGGGAAGGGGTTGGTGCTATTCAGCAGGCGATAAGCCAGTTCATAATCGCCTTTGTATAGGGCATCGTTCCATTCTGGTGCTTTGTTGCCCAGCGGACAAGCCCAATGGCAGAATGGCACGCCGCAATCCATACAGCGGCTGGCCTGCAGTTTGCGTTCGCGAGTATTGAGCGTCTGCTCTACCTCGCCAAAATCGTGGATTCTATCGTGAATCGGACGGTAACCCGCCTCTTGGCGGTGTATCTCTAAAAATGCTTTTGGATTTCCCATTGCTTTATTTGACTATTTTACTATTTCACTATTTTACGATTATTTGTCCAATTGAAAATTGTCCAATTGTCAAATTTAGTAGTCTCTCTGGATGTCAGCAATCTTCTCGTGCAGGCGCGCCATCTTCTCTTCTTCGAGTACGCGTTTGTACTCGATAGGTACAACCTGGATAAAGTCCTCGATGTAGCGGTGCCAGTCGTCGAGCATGCGACCTGCGAGGGCAGAGCCCGTGTGCAGATAGTGCTGACGAATCAGTTCAAGCAGCTCCTTGCGGCTTACGCTGTCCTCAACCAGCGAGAGTTCAACCATATCCATGTTGCAGAAGTAGTCGAAGGTGTGATCGGGGTCGTACACATAGGCCACACCACCACTCATACCGGCGGCAAAGTTACGGCCTGTCTTACCCAGCACTACCACACGTCCGCCAGTCATGTACTCGCAGCAGTGGTCGCCGGCACCTTCAATCACAGCGATGGCACCCGAGTTACGCACTCCGAAGCGCTCGCCTACCTTACCATTTATATAGAGTTCGCCCGATGTAGCACCGTAAAGTCCGGTGTTACCTGCGATAATATTCTCCTCAGCCTTGAATTCGTCGCTCCTGCGGGCAGGCGGCAAAATAGAGATGCGACCACCAGAAAGGCCCTTACCAAAGTAGTCGTTGGTCTCGCCCTCGAGGCGCAGGTCCAGACCGCGCACGGCAAAGGCACCGAAACTCTGACCAGCCGAGCCCTTGAACTTAATCTTGATGGTTCCGTCGGGCAGTCCTTCCTCGCCGTATTTCAGGGCAATCGCGCCACTCAGCATGGTGCCCACAGCACGATCAGTGTTCTTGATAGCGTACGAAGCCTCACCCCCGTCCCCTCTCCCAGAGGCGAGGGGAGTAGATAGTAATTCCTCAAAATCTGCAAGTATCTGCTTGTTGAGATGGTTGCCAGTAACCTCTGTGTATGCGCCGCGGTCCCAGTAGAGGGGTTTATCGGTCTCTGGCTTGTGGAGAAGTCGACTGAAGTCGATGGTACGCCATTTCTCGGTGACATCACTCCCCTCGCCCTTTGGAGAGGGGACGGGGGTGAGGCTCTCGATGAGTTCTGTATGTCCGATGATCTCCTTCAGACTCTTCACACCGATTTCACTCAGGTATTCGCGAACCTGCTCGGCTAGGAACGTAAAGAAGTTCACCACGTACTCGGCCCTACCCTCAAAGTGCTTACGCAACTCGGGATTCTGTGTAGCCACACCCATAGGACAGGTATTGGTATTACACTTACGCATCATTACGCAACCCAGAACAATTAGTGGCAGTGTACCAAACGAGAACTCGTCGGCACCAAGCATAGCCATGATAATCACGTCCTTGGCTGTCTTCAACTGTCCGTCGGTCTGCAGGCGAACCTGGTTACGCAGGCCGTTCATCACCAGTGTCTGCTGTGTCTCAGCCAGTCCGATTTCAGGACTGATACCTGCAAATCGCATACTTGATGCTGGCGATGCACCAGTACCACCCTCGGCACCACTGATTACTATCAGGTCAGCCTTAGCCTTAGCCACACCAGCAGCAATGGTTCCTACGCCACTCTCGGCTACCAGCTTCACGCTTACTGCAGCTGTTGGGTTGATATTCTTCAGGTCAAAGATGAGCTGTGCCAAGTCCTCGATACTATAGATATCGTGATGAGGTGGAGGTGAGATCAGCGAGATGCCTGGGATAGCGTTGCGGGTCTTTGCGATAATCTCGTTAACCTTGAATCCAGGCAGCTGTCCGCCCTCACCTGGCTTAGCACCCTGTGCCACCTTAATCTGTATCTCCTCGGCATTCACCAGGTACTCGGCGGTTACACCAAAGCGTCCAGATGCAATCTGTTTGGTCTTTGAGCTCAGGCTTACACCATCCACCTCTGAGTGATAGCGGGCGTTGTCCTCACCACCCTCACCAGTGTTACTGCGTGCACCCAGTTTGTTCATGGCCAGTGCAAGTGCCTCGTGGGCCTCGATGCTCAAAGCGCCAAACGACATAGCACCTGTTACGAAGTGCTTAACGATGCTCTCAACGGGCTCAACCTCTTCGATTGGAATGGGAGCCTCACCCCCGGCCCCTCTCCCAGAGGCGAGGGGAGTAGATACCTTCTTAAAGGTGAGGAAATCGCGCAGGAAGATGGGACTCTCCTTTTCATCGACCGTCTTTGCCCAGTCCTTGAATTTCTCGTACGAGCCTTGACGGCAGGCCAGTTGCAGCTTAGCAATCGTCTCAGGATTCCAGGCGTGCTTGATGCCATCCTTGCGCCAAGCAAACTGACCCTGATTTTTTAGTGGAGAGTTTAGAGTGTAGAGTTTAGAGTTTGCTACCGCCATTCCTTGTTCGTGCAAGGCGATGGCATCGCGGGCTATCTCCTTCAGACCAATACCACCAATGGTGCTCACCTCGGTGCCGAAGTAGCGATGCAGCAGGTCTTCGCTCAGTCCGATGCTCTCGAAGATCTTGGCTCCACGATAAGAGCGGATGGTAGAGATACCCATCTTACTCATAATCTTCTTCAGGCCCTTGTCCACCGCTTTGATATAGTTCTTCTCGGCAGTAGCATACTCCTCCTGAATCTTGTGATGCTTCACCAGATCGTCGAGTACGGCAAACGTCATGTAAGGACATAGCGCGCTGGCACCGTAGCCCAGCAACAGGGCAGCGTGCATCACCTCGCGAATCTCACCGCTTTCCACAATCAGCGCGGTCTGCACACGCTTACCCACGCTAATCAGGTAGTGGTGAACGGCGCTAACGGCAAGGAGAGATGGAATGAAAGCCTCACCCCCGACCCCTCTCCGACTGGAGAGGGGAGTGGTTAGTCCTGCATCATCCAGTTTGTCTGTCAATATGATGTAGTTGTAACCATCGTCCACGGCATTCTCGGCATCCTTACAAAGCTTATCTAGAGCGTTGCGCAAGTCCTCTCCGGCCTGAGTGTAATCACTCCCCTCGCCCTTTGGAGAGGGGCCGGGGGTGAGGCTAAATGTCATTGACAGTTTCTTGGTGTTGAAGCCCTTGTAGCGGATGTTACAAAGTATATCAAGTTGTGTGTTGGTCAGTACGGGTTGTGGCAGGCGCACCATCTTACAGTTGGATGCATCGGGTGTCAGGATGTTGGTACCCACGGCACCGATGTATTCGGTAAGACTCATTACCAATTCCTCACGGATAGGGTCGATGGCAGGGTTCGTTACCTGTGCAAACTGCTGACGGAAGTAATTGAACAGCACCTGTGGACGGTCGCTGATGACGGCCAGCGGGGTGTCGTTACCCATGGCGGCTACAGGCTCCTGTCCGGCTGTGGCCATAGGGATGATAGTCTTGTCGATATCCTCCTGACCGAATCCGAAGGTCACCAGCTTGGCGTTGAGATTGCTCACGCCGTTGTCAACCTTACGGCCGCTCTTCAACTTCTCCAGCTGCACGCGGTTTTCGTTCAGCCACTCACGGTAAGGATGTGCCTTGGCCAACTTCTCCTTTATCTCGCCGTCGTAGTATATCTTACCCTCCTGGGTATCAATCAGCAGAATCTTACCTGGCTGCAGTCGGCCCTTCGAAACTACATCGCTTGGCTCGAAGTCCATCACACCAACCTCGCTGGCTACCACCATCATACCGCTCTTTGTAATGGTATAACGGCTTGGGCGCAGACCATTTCTGTCGAGCATTCCGCCAGCATAGCGACCATCGCTAAACAGCAGTGCTGCAGGACCGTCCCAAGGTTCCATCAGGATAGAGTGATACTCGTAGAATGCCTTCATATCCTCGCTGATAGGGTTCTTATCGTTAAAGCTCTCTGGCACCAGAATAGCCATAGCCTGTGGCAATGAGAGTCCGCTCAGCATCAGGAACTCGAATACGTTGTCCAGACTGGCCGAGTCGCTCATGCCATCCTGTACTATTGGACGCAGGTCCTTGATGTCGCCCAGCGCCTCACTGTTCAGCACGCTCTCGCGGGCCTTCATCCATCCACGGTTACCACGGATGGTGTTGATCTCACCGTTGTGGGCCAATAGGCGGAAAGGCTGTGCCAGTTTCCATTTCGGGAAGGTGTTCGTAGAGAAACGTGAGTGGACTAAAGCCAGTCCGCTCGTAAAGTAATCGTTAGACAGGTCGGGGAAGTAGCGGCGCAGTTGTCCGCTGGTAAGCATACCTTTGTAGATGATATTCTTAGTAGAGAGGGAACAGATATAGAAAGCCTCACCCCCGGCCCCTCTCCAAGGGGAGAGGGGAGTAGATGCTTTTGCCAATGCTTCCACTCTGTTTTCAATTCTTTTCCTTATTATATATAGTTTACGGTCAAGCTCCGACACATTACTATGTAGGTAATCACTCCCCTCTCCCCTTGGAGAGGGGTCGGGGGTGAGGCTTTTTATGAACACCTGCTTGATGTCAGGCTCCACTTCACGGGCAGCTGCACCAAGCATCTCAGGATTAGTAGGCACTGTTCGCAGATGCATCAGGGTCAGCCCCTCGCGCTCAATCTCCTCAATCATCACGCTCAGAATCTCCTGCTGCGCCTTCTCGTCTTTAGGCAGAAATACCAGTCCTGTACCATACTTTCCCTTTTCAGGCACAGGGATTCCCTGAAGCAGAATAAACTCGTGGGGTATCTGTACCATGATACCCGCACCGTCACCGGTCTTGTCGCGTGTCTCTGCGCCACGGTGTTCCATGTTTTCCAGCACCT
>Ga0247609_10000556_pt1 | contig 51071 bp, 42 predicted proteins | sample 172DNAGHGlowgp2_FD_193487 | JGI IMG/M metagenome (GOLD analysis project Ga0247609, IMG submission 193487) | Sheep rumen microbial communities from Palmerston North, Manawatu-Wanganui, New Zealand - 1728 DNA GHGlow gp2 | ecosystem: Host-associated > Mammals > Digestive system > Stomach > Rumen ... | reverse complement strand
ATAATATTTTTTTGTGATTATTCTGAAAGCAGTCAGCTTTGCGAAGGAAAGAATATTCTCACAAAATCCAAGGTTATTTGTTGACCCTCTTCGAGGGCAATAACACCACACATCTCAATTACGCATTATTTTATGCATTGTTAATACCTAACGGCATTAAGAAAAATAAAGGAAGGTGATAAAAATCTACCAATAGATAATGCCTAACGGCATTAAATTACATATCCGCCCATTATTGCGCATTAAGAATTTTTAATAGTTGTGCATTATGCATTGTGAATTGTGCATTAAAAAAGCCCCTCACTTTCGTGAAAATAAAAACGCCTTCCCCACATTTGCAGAGAAGGCGTAACATCATCTATAATTGAAAATCCTACTTCATATACATTGCCCGTATAAAATCGGTACAATCCTCGAATGTGGCAAAGGTGTCGGATTCTGGAATCATTCCTGGAATAATTCCCAACTTGCGCATCATTTTCATTGGTTGAGGCTGAATAATTGTCATCAGCACTCGTTTGCCCGATTTCTGCAAATCGGCGATGGCGGTTTCCATAGCATACAAGCCCGACTGGTCCATAAACGAAACGCGTTTCATACGGATAATCACTGTTTCGGCAGACGAAGGAACTGCGTGCATCACTTCGTTGAATTTGGTTATTGAGCCAAAGAACACTGGTCCGTCAGACGTTGAATATAGACTTTATTCCGTACTTCTTCAGGGAATCCTTTTTCATCGGACCACGGCGCATGCGGATTGAATTCCTGCAAATTCTCCATTACGTACGAATTTTCCACATAGTCGCTCGTGCGTTTCATAAACAACACGCACGCTATCACCATGCCAATACCTACCGCTGTGAGCAAATCAACGAAAACAGTTGTAAGTAGCACTATTACAAGCACAAACGCATCGGATTTTGGTATGCGGAACAAATCCTTCGAGCCTCTGAAGTCGATAATTCCCAAACCAACAGAAATCAGAATGCCCGCCAATACTGATAGAGGAACATATTTTACAATAAAACCTAATCCAAGCAAAATCGACAACAAAAACAGCGAATGTACCATTCCCGAAATCTGCGAACGGCCTCCACTTTTTACGTTAACCACCGTTCGCATTGTTGCGCCAGCACCGCCAATTCCACAGAACATCGCAGCCACAGCGTTTCCAATACCTTGTCCCATCAGTTCTTTGTTGCTGTCGTGTTTTGTCTTCGTAATATTGTCAGCCACAACCGAAGTCAACAATGTGTCGATAGAACCAAGTCCGGCAAGCGTCAGACCAGGGATTACCGATGATTTCAGCACAAGTCCCCAATCCACGGCTGACAAATCTATGCCGTCCTTCATAAAAAATGGCTGTGGAAAACCCGAAGGAATTTCGCCGATAGTCAACGCCACAGGAAAATCATTCAGAAACATTGACACAATTGTCATCACAACCAGAGCGACCAATGTTGCGGGTATCTTTTTGGTAATCAACGGGAAAAGATAAATAATAGCAATTGAGCCAAGTCCCAACAACAATGCCTCAACTGAAATTCCGTGAGAAATTCGTTCTGGAAATTCCATAATCATATCAACCACCAACACAGGCGATTTCAAGCCAATCAACGGATAAATCTGCTGCAAGATAATAATCACGCCGATACCGCTCATAAAGCCCGACAGCACTGGATACGGAATATATCGGATATATTTTCCTATTTTACAAATACCGAACAGAATTTGGAACAAGCCGCAAAACAATCCCGCAAACGACATTGACAACAGAATAGTAGGAAGCGCCTCGTGGAATGTAGCTCCTGCCGCTTGTTGCGTAGCCCAGATACCAGAGATAAGCGAAGCGGTGATAACCGTCATCGGACCTGTTGGACCGCTAATTTGCGAATGGCAACCGCCGAACAATGCAGCAAAAAAACCAAGCATCGTGGCTCCAACCAAGCCAGCCAATGCACCAACCGCACTCGCATTGGGATCGTTCACACCCCCAAATGCCTGAATACCAAACGCTAACGCCAACGGCAACGCAACAATACCTGCCGTGATTCCACCAAATACATCACCTTTTAGATTACTTGTAGATATAAAACCCATTTTTTATTTATTTTGATTGTTCATATAAAACCCCATCGGGACTGCATTATAGCTCATTTTCAAGCCATTTTCCCCGAAAAGGCGTGCAAAACTACATAAATTTCCGATTTTGCAAAGTTTTACATATATAAATTGATTCTCAAATAACTATATTTGCGTGAAATTTTTTTGTAGATGAATCACATTCGTAATTTTTGCATCATTGCACATATCGACCACGGCAAAAGCACGCTGGCAGACAGATTGTTGGAGTTCACAAACACAATTTCCGCCCGCGACGCGCAAGACCAAATTTTGGACGATATGGACCTTGAACGGGAGCGCGGCATCACAATCAAAAGCCACGCAATCCAAATGAACTACACCTACAATGGTCAGAACTATGTGCTGAACCTTATTGACACACCGGGACACGTTGATTTTTCATACGAAGTTTCGCGTTCCATCGCTGCCTGCGAAGGTGCGCTTTTAATTGTCGATGCCACGCAAGGCATTCAGGCTCAGACAATTTCAAACCTATATCTTGCTCTTGAAAACGATTTGGAAATAATTCCTGTTCTGAACAAAATGGACCTTCCGAGCGCAATGCCCGAGGAAGTGAAAGACCAAATTGTGGAACTGATTGGCTGTAAACGCGAGGAAATTCTTGAGGCAAGCGGAAAAACAGGACTTGGCGTTGAAAAAATCCTGCAAGCCATTGTTGAAAAAGTCCCAGCTCCCAAAGGTGACCCCGAAGCGCCACTCCAAGCGTTGATTTTCGACTCGGTGTTCAATCCGTTCCGTGGTATTATCGCATACTATAAAATTATAAACGGCGAAATCCACGCCAACGATTTGGTGAAATTCATCAACACGAAAAAAGAATACGAAGCACTTGAAATTGGCGTGCTCCGCCTTGATATGGAACCGCGCGATGTGGTGAAAACAGGCGATGTGGGCTATATAATTTCGGGTATAAAAACAGCTCGCGAAGTCCGTGTGGGCGATACCATCACTCACCGTGACAGACCATGCGAGAAAGCAATCGAGGGCTTCGAAGAAGTGAAGCCGATGGTGTTTGCAGGTATCTATCCTATTGATACTGAAGACTATGAACCACTTCGCGCCTCAATGGAAAAATTGCAACTCAACGACGCTTCGCTTACCTATCAACCAGAATCGTCGGCGGCGCTCGGCTTCGGTTTCCGTTGTGGATTTTTGGGTTTACTCCACATGGAAATCATTCAGGAACGCCTTGACCGTGAGTTCAATATGAGCGTAATCACCACCACACCAAACGTTTCGTATTATTGTTTTACGAAAAAAGGTCAGAAAATCGTGGTGAACAACCCTGCCGACTTGCCTGACCCAAGTTCCATCGACTACATTGAAGAACCATACATTGCGGCGCAAATCATTACCAATGCGGAATTTATCGGTCCGATTATGAAATTGTGCATCGACAAGCGTGGCATTTTGAAAAATCAAACGTACCTGACGGGAAACCGTGTGGAAATCAACTTTGAGATGCCGCTTGGCGAAATCGTTTTTGATTTCTACGACAAACTGAAAAGTATTTCAAAAGGCTATGCCTCGTTCGACTACCATATCATTGGATTCAGGGAATCGAAATTGGCAAAACTCGACATTCTGCTCAATGGCGACGGCGTTGACGCACTTTCCGCATTGATTCACCAAACCAACGCCTACACGTTTGGAAAACGCATCTGCGAAAAACTGAAGGAACTGATTCCACGCCAGCAATTCGATGTGGCAATCCAGGCAGCCATCGGGACAAAAGTCATTGCCCGCGAAACGGTGAAAGCTGTTCGAAAGGACGTTACCGCAAAATGTTACGGTGGCGATATTTCCCGTAAACGGAAACTTCTCGAGAAACAAAAAGAAGGTAAAAAACGTATGAAACAAATTGGTAGCGTGGAAATTCCGCAAAAAGCGTTCCTTGCTGTCTTAAAACTTAACGATTAATTATGAAAGAAACCATCATAGAGATACTCAACAAAATGCCGATTCCAGGTTCTTCGGAATCGTTGGTGCAGTGTGTGCAGTTGGTAACTGAAAATAACAACAATGTTACCATAAAACTTGCTTTGCCGCAGAAATACGACAAATACGAACGGGCAATCATTTCGTCGGTTCAGGAAGCTGTGAAGCGAAACATTCCAACTGTAGGCACAGTCGATGTGCAAATCGAAATCATTAAAGCCAACGATTTGGCTGGCGAAGGCGGAATCTCAAAGGTAAAGAAAGTGATTGCGGTCGCTTCGGGCAAAGGTGGAGTAGGAAAATCAACCGTGAGCGCAAATCTTGCGATTGCCCTGTCAAAACAAGGATACAAGGTTGGTTTGCTCGACGCCGATATTTTTGGTCCGTCGATTCCCAAAATGTTCGCAGTGGAAAACGCCCAGCCACAAGCACGCAAGGATGGCGACAAAGAATGGATTATTCCAATTGAGCAATATGGCATAAAATTATTGTCAATCGGGTTCTTTGTGAATCCACAGGATGCCCTTGCGTGGCGCGGTCCAATGGCAGGAAACGTTTTGAAACAATTCATTGAAGATTCCGACTGGGGCGAATTGGATGTGTTGGTAATTGATATGCCTCCTGGCACAAGCGACATTCAACTCACACTTTGCCAAATCATCAATATTACAGGCGCAATCATGGTGGGAACGCCGCAAGATGTGGCGGTAATCGACGTGGTAAAAGCAATAGATTTCTTCCAAAAAGAAAAAATCGAAGTGCCAATCCTCGGTTTAATTGAAAATATGGCGTGGTTCACACCCGAAGAACTGCCTAACAACAAATACTACATATTTGGGAAAGGCGGCGTGGAAGAATTGGCAAAGAAACAGAATCTTCCATTTTTAGGTGCCGTGCCAATCGTAATGGGACTACGTGAAGGTGGCGACAAAGGCGTTCCTGCCGCAATGGACGAGCAATCAATAGTTGGCAAACAATTCGCTGAAATCGCAAAAAAAATCATGGCTTATTAAACGGGAAAACGTTCGAATATGAAAACAATTGTAATTATTCCAGCACGATACGGTTCTTCACGATTTCCAGGAAAACCATTGGCACAAATTCAAGGAAAACCGATGATTCAGCACGTTTACGAACATGCCTCGAAAGCATTTTCCGACGTGTGGGTGGCAACCGACGACTCTCGTATTGAAGAGCAAGTGAAACAATTCGGTGGAAATGTTGTGATGACGTCCAACACCTGTCCGAGCGGCACCGACCGACTTGCACAAGCAATCCAGTCAATTCCCAATGGCGATTCATTCGATGTGGTAATCAACGTACAGGGCGACGAACCATTTATTCAAGCGGAACAAATCCACACATTGGCGCAAGTTTTTGAAAATCAACCGACAACACAAATCGCAACATTGGTAAAAAAAATCACCGATCCAAGCGATTTACTCAATTCCAATAAACCCAAAGTTGTCCGTGCTCTCGATGGACGGGCAATTTATTTCAGCCGCTCGCCAATTCCATTTTTCAGAGGCGAAGAACCTGAATCGTGGACTGCAAAGCACACGTATTATAAACACATCGGCATTTACGCCTACAAACGCACCGTGTTGCTTGAAATCACAAAATTGCCACAATCTCCACTCGAAAAAGCGGAGAGTTTGGAACAACTTCGTTGGCTTGAAAATAATTACATTATCAACACGGCAGTGACCGAGTACGAAAATCTTTGCGTTGACACGCCCGAAGATTTGCAGAAAATTCTAAAATCGTTATAGGAAATCCTCTTTGTAATCGGTTTTCGACTCCTGCGTTTTAGGCGGCAACACACGGAAGTTTTTATTTTGTTTTTGGCGTTTTTCCCAACGTTCACGGGCGAATTGCTGTAAATCACTCACCTCGTCGTTTTCGTCGATAATTTCCAGACCTAAAATGGTTTCTATAATGTCTTCCAAGGTCAAAATTCCTTGGAAACAACCATACTCGTCAATCATCACTGCAATTTGACCTTTGTTTTTCAACAAATCTTCCCACACCGAGCTAATCGACTGTTCTTCATTGAAATACGAAATGTCACGCTTTAAACTTCCAAGCGTTAAATCAAAATGATCTTCGGCAAGTTCCTCCAATGCGTCGCTTCGAAGCACGTAGCCCGTGATAAACTCTTTGGAGTCGGCATATACAGGTATTCGGGAAAAATGCAGATAGTCGTCGTTGTCGTAAAACTCACGCAAAGTCATTGATTCTGGAGCTATCGCCGCAACCACACGCGGAGTCATAACGTCAAAAGCCTTGATATTTTCCAGTTTGATGATATTTTGAATGATTTTATTCTCATTTTCCTCTATCACACCTTCTTCCTCGCCCACGTTCGCCATTGCGGAAACTTCCTCACGACTCACACTTGCCTCGGTTTCCTTTGGCGTAATCCATTGGGTAATAAGTTGTATCATTATCACAAACGGATGCATCACCACAATCAGAATGGCAATGGTGCGCGCCGTAAAATTCATTAAATGTTTCCAATACGACGTGCCAATGGTTTTAGGAATTATTTCCGAAAAAATCAAAATCAGCAATGTAACCGTTGCCGAGACAAATCCGAACGGAATGCTATCAAGCACAATAGCGGCCTGTTTTCCCACACCAGCGGCTCCAATTGTGTTTGCAATCGTGTTGAGCGACAAAATTGCGGCAAGCGGACGGTCGGTTTCCAACTTATAGTTTTTGAAACGTTTTGCCGCCTTGCTTCCCTCCTCCTCGCGCATCGTAATGTACGAAAGGGGCGTTGACATTAACACCGATTCCAGTATAGAACAAAGGAAAGATGTTACTAAAGCTATTAATAAGTATGTTATAAGTAGTGTCATAATTTTATTCCGCTACAAACATACATTATTTTCAATAGAATCACAAACAAGAGGGTCCATCTTCTATTCAAACATATTTTTATAGTCAGCCTTGCGAAGCTTTACAGAAGCATTTTTCTGCACTTTTTTCGCAGTTGACACGTAATTGACTTTTTCTCCGTTTGTGCCTACAATCACACCTTCCATATACAATGGAAAACCGTAACTGCTTTTCGGAACGTACATATTCGTATAATTTCCGGCGAAATCTGAGCTTGACGAAGCCCAGCAATCACCCGTGTACATTGGACCAATTACTTTGTAACCACTGCAACTATAGCCGCAAACTGTTTTTGTTCCCGAAAGTTTCTGCAACGATTCATCTTCAACCGTTGTCGATGTTGGCGTGTACTTGTATGCGAAATAAACGTTGCTTGTGTCTGACGACGAGAAACAAACCATCACGTTGTTTTTGTAGTCAATCACAGTTATCATTGTTTCAACGCCGTAACCAAAATATTCCGCACCTGCGTTCAGATAATATGAACACGGCAATGTTTCCTTTTCGCCTTGTTCGTTTGTCATAACAACTTCGGTATTTACCACCGTATTGAACTGATATTCATCTTCAAAAGGAACATTCGTCATTGCAATAAGCGAATCCTGCCAAGCACCCATTGCTTCCTGATATTTCTTGCTTTCCTCAGCCAAATGTTGTTCGTAGGCACTCAACTTTTTGGTAAGATACACTTCCATTTGTTTTTCAGCAATCGACTCAACCTTCTTGGCCACTGCATTCGAAACGCCTTTGCTGGCTGCATTCAGAGCTCCATTTATTAAACTCCGCTGCGCTTGTGCCACGCACAATCCGCAACATAACGCAAACATTACTGCTACTATTTTTTTCATCTTTTCCGTTTGTTTTAATAAGACAAAGATAATGAAAACATTAGACAATCCAAATCTGTTTTTTTGATTCTCCCACGAAACCGTAAGAAAACGATACTATCCATAACAACAATTCATCGTTTTTCCCATAATAGAAAGGAATATGAACATTTTTTTTATTTTTGCATATATGATAGTTTCTGTACAACATATCACAAAATGTTTTGCTGGCACAAAAGCCCTCGACGATGTATCGTTCGAAATCCCCGAAGCCTCTATTTACGGGCTTCTTGGTCCCAATGGAGCTGGAAAAACAACATGCATCCGAATTCTTAACCAAATGATTCGTCCCGATGCGGGCGAAATCACAATTGACGGGAAACCACTTCGTGAATCGGACGTGGAGCGAATTGGCTATCTGCCCGAAGAACGTGGGTTGTACAAAAAAATGCGCGTTGCGGAGCAAATTCTCTATTTCGCATCGCTCAAAAACATGGACAAGAACCACGCCAAACAGGAACTTGAATTTTGGCTCGATAAACTTGAAATTGGCTCGTGGCGCAACAAACGAATCGAAGAACTATCGAAAGGTATGCAGCAAAAAGTGCAATTTATAGCCACAGTGCTGCATAAACCATCGTTGCTGATTCTCGATGAACCATTCAGCGGCTTCGACCCCGTAAACGCGCAAGCCATTAAAAATGAAGTGATTCGCCTTAAAAACGAAGGCACTACAATATTGCTTTCCACCCACAATATGAATTCTGTGGAGGAACTTTGCGACCGAATTTCGCTCATCCACAAATCAAAGCAAATATTGAACGGTGCAGTTGGCGACATCCGTAATTCATTTGCGGGAAACACCTACGAAGTCGCGTTCTCTGGCTACTGCGACACGTTGTCAACCACACTCACGCCATCACTCAAAATCCTTGGAAAACAAGTGGATGGCAATCTCACGAGACTGCAAATCGAACTGATGCCGCAAGTGGCGACCAACGATGCAATTCAATTTCTGATGAAATCAGGCTCGATTGTTTCGTTCCAACAGATTTTGCCAAGTATGAACGACATTTTTATCCAAGCCGTGGAACAACATAATAAATCAGAACATGGGGAAAACGTATAACATATTCAAACGGGAATTTTTGTCACGAGTTCGGAACAAATCGTTTGTTTTAATGACGATTTTAGGTCCGATACTCCTCGCATCAATGCTCATAATTCCCTTATTGATAGAAAAATACGATAAAACTCGGGAGAAAAAAGTCGCCATCATTGATGAATCGCACTTACTGGGTGAAACCATCAGGGATTTTCAATCATACACGTTCACCATAGTTACAAATGCCACTGTTGACGAGCTAAGCGCGGACTTCGCAAATTCAGGATTCGATGCGGTACTGTTCATTCCTAACAACATTTATAACTCCAATTCTGTGATTCTCTACTCAAATGTTTGGGTTGACGACGCTCTTAAAGCATACGTGGGCTACACACTCCGTCGCGATTTGGAATATATGGCACTACTGAAAGAAAATGTTTCCGCCGAAACCATTTCGAAAGTAACAACGCCTGTGTTTGTCGGCGTGCAAAAATGGAACGCCAAAGGCGAAACCATTGAAAATGAAGCATCAATGGAGAAAAAAAATATTATTGCAACATGCTTTGTTTCAATAATTTATATCTTCATAATCTTATACGGTGTGTTGGTTTTGCGAGGCGTGATTGAGGAAAAAACAAGCCGTGTGGTGGAAATCATTATTTCTTCGGTAAAACCAGTGCAATTTATGTCAGGTAAAATTCTCGGAATTGGCTGTGTTGGTTTGTTGCAATTCATTTTGTGGATTGTGCTTACACTTGGTTTGGTGGCGGGAGCGCAACAAATTTTGTTTCCTGAGCCATACGTTCCTTCTGAAATGCCCGAAATTGCCGAAACGCTTGGAGCAAGCACTACTCCTAAAATTATGACTCCCGAAACAAGCACGATGGACTACGCCATCAATCTGTTCCAAACGCTTGACGGCGTAAATTGGCCAATTATGATTGGCGCATTTGTGTTCTTCTTTATATTTGGTTATTTGCTCTATGCATCAATTTTCGCAGGCATCGGTGCAATTTCCGACCAAGACACTGAAACTCAGCAATTTGTAATTCCAGTAACGATTCCGTTGCTCATTCCGTTCATTCTGCTGCCACTCATTATCTCCGACCCGAACGGAACTCTTTCGGTTTGGCTTTCGCTAATACCATTCACATCGCCACTGGCTATGATGGCACGGTTGCCGTTTGGTGTCCCCTATTGGCACATTGCCATGTCGGCTCTGATTCTGATTCTTACGTGCGCTCTTTTCGTTGGAGCGGCGGCAAAATTATATCGTTCGGGATTGTTGCTCTACGGACAAAAATTCTCGCTGAAATCAATCGTAACAGCATTTCGGAAGTCATGACGGCAAAATGGCACAATCCTTGTTTTACCAAATGAAAAAATGAATATTATGAAACGGACAGCATTTTTCACAGTACTGATTCTAATTTGCTCAGCAGCATTTTCACAAGAATCCACAAAAGCGTTCACAACTGGTGAAACACTTAAATATAGCCTTTATTACGGCATTATGGACGGTGGCGAAGCAACCATTTCGTTGGAAAAGACCAAAAACGGAGAATTCCACGCTAAAGCTGTTGCCAAAACTGTAGGGATGGTTAGGTGGTTCCTCGACATGAACGACGTGTATGAAAGCTATTTCAACCCTACAACCTGTAAACCTTCGGTTGCTATCCGCAACATTAAGGAAAACAGCTACAAATACTACGACGAAGTAAAATACGACCATACAAACCATACCATTCAAAGCAAGAAAAATGGTACGGTAAAAGTACCTAACGACATCTACGACATTGTTTCGAGCTTATATCAAATGCGTAACTCAGGGTTTGGCAAAATGAAATACAACGACACATTGACGACCGCCATCTATTTTGAAGATGAAATTTATCAATTCCAAGTGATATACAAGGGGAAAGATAAAGTGACAACAAAATTGGGAACGTTCAATGCTTTGAAATTCCAACCAGTTGTGGAAGTTGGCCGTGTGTTCCGCCACGAAGACGACGTGTTGTTTTGGGTAAGCGACGATGCCAATCTTATTCCTCTCCGTGCGGAATTCAACGTGCTCATTGGCTCAATCAAATGCGATTTGCTTGAATACTCAGGCACAAGTAAACCTATGAGCAAGACGAAAAAATAGACGGAAACGAATAGCTTATTTCCTCCAAAACAACTGTGTGATATCAGTCATTTCACCAGAAGGCGCAACGCTGAACAACCGTTGGTTTGTGTTAGGATTGTTGAGAGGTCCTTTTGATGCATCGTAGCCACCGATTTTTATATAGTGGAATGATGTGGCCGAAACCTTATCAGTTAACGTAGGACGACCAGAATACCACGCTGTTTTCAACGAAGGGAATTGTTTACGGACAAACCATGCGAGCTGCTCCACCGCTTCGGGTTCCGCATCGCCGCCCATAAAGCACACACAGGTTATGTCCTTGGAATACAATTCCACAATTCGACGCAGTTCAGCTTCATCCAAACTTACGCCAATATCCTCCTGTAAATATGCACTATGGCAACCAACACAACGATTTGGACAATTCGTTATGTTGATAGCCAAAGTAACTTCTTTCGGGATTTCTGCGAAAACAATATCGTAATTGTAATACTTGAGCATTACAAGTCAAGTACGAATTGTTTTTCGCTCGCATAGTAGCGGCGTTTAGCTTCCGCTTGACGAGCTGCAGAGAAATTAGACACACGTTTCATATAACCAATCACACGCGTTAAATAATCAACGTTAGTGCTATGGCAATGAGGACATTCCTTCAAATAGCGTTTATCAATTTTCTTACAATCGTTGCATATTGTGTTAGGAATATTGAACGTGAAATAGTTACAACCTTCGTGCGTTGCCACGCGGAGCAATTGACGGTATTGTTCTTTCGTCAAATGGTTTTCCAAATTTGCATGCAAAGCAGAGCCACCAGTCAAGTGTTCAATATATTTACGTCCATGCAAACGGAATTTATCAACTATGTTCAACGATTCGTCTTCAACTATATAGAAATATGAGTTGTAGCAGTCGCGTGGAACCACGTAGCCGTCTTCTCTATCCCATTTTGCGTGTTTTACGCCCACGTTTTCAGCAGGAATCATTTCGCAGTTGAACATCATATCTTTTGTACGATATTTCTTATTGTATTTTTCAACCAAGCCAAGAACGCTCTGTACAAATTCCACATATTGAGGATTATCGTTGATTTCAATGCCCAAAAATTCAGCGGCTTCAACCAAACCGTTCACACCGATAGTTAAATATTGACGGTTGATGTTGATGTAGCCTGCATCGAACAATGGCAACATTCCTTTCTCCTTCAAGTTCTTCAAATTTTCGTTGTAACCAATTTGAACTTTGTGAACCAAATCAACCACTGTTTCCAAGAAACTCAAATAGTGCATATTGTTCTTAACCGCGTATTGAATACAACGGTTCAAGTTAATTGTCAGCACGCTCTTAGAACCGGTAGAAACGCCACCAGCACCAAGTGTATAGCTAAATCCATTGTCTTGGATTTCGTTGCGCAAACGGCAGCACGAAGCCAACGAATCAGCATTGTCGCTCATATATGTAAAGAACGAGTGACCCTCGGCATACATTTCGGCGGTGAAGTTGCCCCATTCTTCGTCCATTACATCGCCGTCTTTTGTAAGCAATGCCATTGTTTCAACAGGGAAGGTCAATACAGCTTTTGTACGCTCTTGGTTGAACCATTTCATAAAACGTTTTTGCAACCATGAAAGTGACTCCCAGTGTGGTTGTGTGCCATCAGGGAAATAGAATTCTCCGAAAATGCTTTGGAAATAATACTTGTCGTAGTATGAAATATTCCAGAACACAGCTTGGAAGTTGCGGGCGCCTGTTGGTTGGTTAATTGAATATACAACTTGTTCAAAGCAGTCATCAATTACTTTTGCGATTGTGCGTTGTTTGATTGACAAATCCACAACCTCATCGGCACGTAAATAATAATCTTCGCCATATTCTTTTTCTATGAAATAGTTCATATACATCAAGAATTCAGGAGTAGCGCAGGCACCGCTCAACATACTTGAAACGATGAACACCATATTGATGAAACCGCCACAGAAAGCCTTCAAGTTTGTAGGAGCCTTAGAGTTTCCGCCCACATCCATTGTACCATTCAACAACCACGGATACATTGTGATTGACGCGCAGTAGTTTGCCATTGATGTTTCATCGTTTTTATACACAAAGTGATTTGTAAGCATATACAAATACTTGTCAGCCAATTCCTTACCATACAATTCCTTTAAACGGTCGGTAAGCAGACGACGATTCAAACGAATGAAGTTTGATTTTGGAAGTTCACCAATCAATGTAGCGATATTCTTCTTCTCAACATTTGCATTTGCATCGTATTTTGAGCCAGTGGCTGCATTCGATGCGTTGCAGTAGCTCACCAAGAAATTCAGTTTCTCGCGGTCTTCGCGATCTTCCATGTGTTTCTGGCGATATAGCATATAACTTTTAGCAACGGAATAATATCGTTCCGCCATAAGCGCCACTTCCACTTGATTTTGAATTTCTTCAACACTCATGCCGTCGGAAACATGTACTCGACTCAAAACGCCCGCCAAGTCGTCGTCGGTGGCGTAACTACCAACCGAAAGGAAAGCTTTGCTTACTGCATATTTAATCTTTTCGATTGAAAATGGTTCTTTGGAACCATCGCGCTTAACGATTTTAATTTCTGATACTCCCATTGCTTATATTTTTTTACTTTGAAAACTACTATTTACCCGTTTGTTTATTGGCTTTTCACCAATTTTTGCCTCAAAAACCAATCAAAAAATTTCCGATTTCTTTTAGCGTATCAAAATTATAACATATACAAATTTGGAGTATTTTTTTCTGTTGAAAGTTATTAGTATTTGGTCACCTCACACCGTTGTAAAAAATTGAAATCCAACAAGTTTATTTGTTAATAACGTAATTTTTTGCAAATAAAAAATGCGGAGTTTCAGGCTCCGCATTTCTATAAAATTCCGAATGAAAATCCACTATTTTTCCAACTCTTTCCAAGCCAATGCGCTTGCTCCGAGAACAGCGGCATTTTTATCCATCAAACCACTCAACTGGATTTTAATTTTATTCTTGAAAATCGGCAAAAGATATTCTTCCATTGATTTTTTTGCTGGATTGATAATCGCATCGCCAGCTTTTGCAGGTCCACCAAATAAAAAGATGTGCGACGGACTTGTGTGGCACACCACATCGGCGAACTTTATTCCGAGAATTTTTCCCGTATATTCAAATGTTTCCTTTGCAATTTCGTCGCCTGCCTGATATGCTTTAAACACATCGTACGAGGTCAATTTATTAAACGGAATATCGCGGAGCGACGATGGTTTACGGGTCTGGCACAACAATTCCGTAACGGTGCGCGTAATTCCCGAAGCCGAAGCGTATGCTTCCAAGCAACCTTTTTTACCACAGCCGCACTCGCGTCCGCCAGGGAACACCGTAGTATGTCCGACCTCACCGGCAAATCCATCGTGGCCATATACCAAATCGCCATTCACCACAATGCCGCTTCCTACACCAGTTCCCAATGTAATCACGACAAAATCAGTCAATCCCTTGGCTGCGCCAAAAATCATTTCGCCCATTGCCGCCGCATTCGCATCGTTGGTTATCGCAATTTTCACATTCGGGAAATATTCGCCCATCATTTTACAAAAATGCACTGTGCCTTTCCAGCTTAAATTTGGAGCTTCTTCTATCGTTCCTCTATGATAATTCGCATTCGGTGCTCCAATGCCAATGCCCATCAACTGACAATCCGCATGTTTCTGCAACTCATTCTGTATCAATGTACAGAGATTTTTCATATACGGTTCGATTTCAACGTATTCTTTTGTGGGAATACTCGTTTCAAACAGACAGTTTCCTTCTCTGTCAACAAAACCAATCGCGGTGTTTGTTCCGCCAATATCAATTCCAACAGTAATTTGTCTCATACACATATATTTTGTACAAAAATATTGATTTTATCTGGGTGAAGCACAATATTTTTCAATTATTATTTCTTGTACTTCTTTATAATCTTCCCTGCCCTATTTTTCCCACCTGCCGACAAATAGGGGAAAATCTCTTCCACCACGAGCAAGACCTCATCTCGGATTTCGGGTTCTGATTCGGCTATCCTATCAATAATGGACATTGCGTGGGTTTTCACACCAACGGGAATGGTCATATCCGTTAATGTATTGATGCAAAAATCCAACAACAGACCAAGTTTCTCGATTTTCCAATTTGGAGTAATCACAAACAAACGCAACACAAGTCGCAACAAGCCACTTCGCTTTATGTGCGGTAACAAATCAACCGCCTCATTCAAATAATCTTCTACGGCAAGGTTGTGATTGTCAACATAATGGTTCAAAATCCAACTTGCGTAAAACGCCTCTGGCTCGTTGTTCGACGTAACGATATGAAACACATCAACAACCGAAATTTCACCCTTTTCAATCAAGGCGACCTTCTCCGCCATATTCAGGTAGATTCCCTCTTCGTTGATTTGCTGGATGAATTCGTTGACAGTCATATTTTCTTTTGATTAGAACTCTAAACAAAAGTATGAAATGTTTGGCTGATAAAAAGTCAAATCAGACTTGTTTTTCTAAAAAACTGACGTTTATCTTTTTACAATGTTGTTGCAACATCTGCAAAAAACAAGGTTGGTTTGTGAAAGCAAAAGACTGTTGCTTTACAGAAAAATGAAACGAAGGCGAATTGCCACTAGTTGAAACTTCGCGTATTATAACTTCAAAAAAGTGGAGCAGAAAAAACAAAGAAAATAATGCAGTCTTTCAGAAAAGTATTATTTTAGCGTCTAATTAAATGAATGTCTTATAGTTAAGATTTTATAAACAAAAAAATATACATAACCAATTGATAAAAGATATGAATAAAAAGCAATTAAAAGAGTTGGGTTAATTAAAGAATTTGGAAAGAATATAGCAAACAGAAAATAAAATTAATCAATTATGTCAAAGTCATTAGAAATCCGTAACAGTACCGCAGAATTCCTAATTTTTCAAATAGAAGGGAAAGAAGACGGTGTGCAGGTACTCTATAGAGACGAAACTATATGGTGTACACAAAAGGCAATGTCTTTATTATTCGATGTAGGTATTCCTGCTATTAGCAAACATCTTAAAAATATTGTGGAATCGGGTGAAGTCAATGCTGATTCAGTTATTTCCAAAATGGAAATAACTGCCGACGATGGGAAACTGTATAATACTGCATTTTATTCTCTCGATGCCGTCATATCCGTTGGTTATCGAGTTAATTCAGTTCGTGCCACACAATTCCGACAATGGGCAACGTATGTGCTTCGTCAATTTGCAATTAGGGGCTATGTTATTGACAAAAAAAGAATGGAAAATGGCAGCTTCATCGGTGAAGATTATTTTGAGCATTTGCTGGCTGAAATCCGAGAGATTCGACTTTCCGAACGTCGTTTCTATCAAAAGTTGACCGATATTTATGCAACTGCCATTGATTATAACCAAGATGCTCCAACTACTCGGTTATTTTTCAAAAAGGTACAAAATAAAATGCACTATGCCGTACACGGTCATACCGCCGCAGAATTAATCGTAAATAGAGCCAATGCGGGAAAGGAAAACATGGGACTGACGTCGTGGGAAAACGCACCTTCGGGAAAAATTGTAAAGACAGATGTTGCTATTGCCAAGAATTATCTTAAAGAGGCAGAACTCGAGGACATGGGGCGCTTGGTGAACGGCGTACTTGATATAGCAGAACGTATGGCGAAAAGGCATATTCCAATGACCATGGAAGACTGGGCAAAACGAATTGATACAATCTTACAGGCAGGAGGTGATGCCGTCTTACAAAGCGCGGGGAACGTGTCGGCAGAGGAAGCAAAAGAATTTGCCGAAACGGAATTTGAAAAATATCGAATCATACAAGACAAACTATTCCGAAGCGATTTTGACAAATTTCTAGGAGAATTGCCCATTAACGAGGAGTCGTTTTAGTGTCACATTATTCGGTTTCTACGATTGAGAGAATAAAATCAAAAACTACACTGAAAACTACACAGAAAAATCAAATAGTGGCAATATGTAACGCTTTGAGTTATTTTTTCTTTTTCAAATGCTGTTGAAAATTCAAAACTAACACATTGGGAGTGTGATAGTTTTTTTGTATTATTGCAAATAATAATTATTTGAGATTATAAGAATTATGCATAGAAGATACTTTACGTTCTTATTGTCAAGTCATATCAATATACTCAAGTGTTCGTGTAATTGTTATTGTTGAATCTACTACAAGATATATCTATGGATACTAACAATAATAACAAATATACATTCTCTGGTCACGAATCGTTCCCCTGTAAAACCTTGTGGCTAAAAAAGGGTTACGATTTTGTGAAAGCAGAAAAAGATTTTAATGCGGCAGAAGCCGTTGTTGACTTAGGAGTCGGAAAAAATATGGTCTCTGCCATACGATATTGGTTCAAATCATTTGGATTGAATTGTGATTCAGAAACTAATTGGATTGCAGACTATATTTTAAATTCAGATACAGGGAAAGACCCTTATGTGGAAGATTTAGGAACATTATGGTTGCTACATTTTCTTCTTGTTTATTCAGAAGAAGCAACTTTGTACAATATGTTTTTTATTGATTTTCAAAAAGAACGCCGTGTGTTTGAACGGTCACATATGGTTAGTTTTGTGAAACGAAAAATGATTGAAGCACAAAAATATAGCCTTTTTAATGAAAATACGGTAAAAAAAGATGTAGGGGTGTTGCTATTAAATTATTGTTTGCCTCGCAATCCGCAATCAAATGAAGATTTTTCTACACTTCTTATGGATTTGGATTTGTTGCGGCAGTATGACAAAGACGATGATATAGAAAAGCAAAATAAATATTTCTTTAATGTTGAAGGTAAACGACAAGTAACGCCAGAAATATTTTTGTTCGCTTTACTTTTGTCAAAAGATGCTGAAGATAAGAGCATTCCCTACGAAACAATGTCAGAGTTGGGATTGATTTTTTGTATGTCGGATTTGGAAGTAATTGATATGCTAAAATTACTTTCGGAGAGATACTCTGACGCTCTAACGTACAGTGATGTCGCTGGAATCAGACAACTTCAATTCACAAAACAGATGGACGCAAAACAAGTATTGGATACGTATTATGAACAAGGGGTTTAATTTATCGGCAAATATTGAAAACGGCTTTCCTCAAGGAGTCCAATATATTGTTACACCTAATGGAAGAAAAGCTGCACAGTGCATTATTGATGACTACCATTCAGGCATACACTCTTTTACCATCATTGGTACGTACGGGACAGGAAAATCATCATTTCTTCTAGCATTAGAATCTGACCTTGACCGTAAAAATAAATCGAAAAGATTGCTGAATCCTCAAAATCTATCACAAGCAGAAGATTTTGAGATTTTGAATATAGTTGGCGACTATATGGAATTATCCACACTATTGGCTAAAAAATTGGGAGTGGATGATTATTCCCATAGCATACTCGATGAGTTGAAGGCGTATTACAATAAGCTGAAAGCGAAAAATAAATTTTTACTGATTGTAATTGATGAATTTGGTAAAGTTCTTGAACATGCGGCTAAAAACAATCCAGAACAAGAACTATACTTTCTTCAGAAATTCGCGGAATTTGTCAATGTTTCTTCACGTGACATTTTGTTGTTGACAACGCTTCATCAAAATTTTGGTGCATACGCTAAGAATCTAACAGAAACACAAAAAAACGAATGGATAAAGGTTAAAGGTCGTTTCAAGGAAATAACATTTGTAGAACCGATAGAACAACTTTTGTTTTTAGCGTCACAACAAATGCACGACAATTTGTCTCAAAAAGGAAATGATAATGCAAAAAAACTGTATCAGCTTGCTGTTGATACAAAATTTGTTTCAAACGCATTTTCTGGAGAAACAGCACAAGCGTTATATCCACTTGATTCGTTTTCTGCGTTTGCAATAACATCGGCAATACAACGGTATGGTCAAAACGAGCGTTCACTCTTCTCTTTCCTTGCAGCTCGTGGTGCAAACTCTCTTTCGATGTTTTCTCCGCAACAAAACTTGACATACAATTTATCTAATGTGTATGATTACATTGCCTTCAATTTCTATTCATATTTGAAGGATGCAAATATAGATTCCATGAGTTGGAGTTCTATACAAGTATCTATGGAGAGAATTGAAGGATTGAATTGGGACAACGCAGAGCAAATAACAAATGCTATAAAAATTGTGAAAGCAATTGGGTTGCTGAATTTGTTTGGAATAGCAAGTTTTCAAATGAACGCAGACCAAATGTCAGAATATGCACGTTTAGCAATGAATGTTGCTGATGCAAAACAAATTATTGAGCGATTACAAAAATTTAAGATTATCCGATATGCCGCATATAAACAGCGTTTGTTGCTTTTTGAAGGAACCGATATTGATTTGGAATATGAAATCAAAAATGCGGGGTCAGTAGTCGCTCGCCCAGTTGATTTTATTGATGATTTACGTTGTTTTATAAACAAACGTATCTCGCCAGTCAAAGCTCATTATTATCACAAAGGAACACCACGTTATTTTGAATATGAAATACGTGAAGAGGCGGTTGATATAATACCTTCGGGTGATACAGACGGTTATATAGAATTGATATTTTCACCACAAAAAGAGGCATTGGATGTTATTATGGAAAAAAGTTCATTAACAGAACATGCCATCATCTATGTATATTTCAACAACACAGAGGAAATCATCAACCATCTTTATAACATAAAAAAATACGAATATATTCTCAAAAAAGTTCTGATAGATAAGGATTCCGACCGTGTAGCATACAATGAGATTGAAAAATTGAAAGAGTATGAAGAAACTCTGTTGAATAAGTGTGTAAGCGACAACCTATTTGCATATAAAAATCGTGTAACTTGGATTTATAAAGGAACTAAACAAAAAATAGCCTCCCATAAGGATTTTAACAAACTACTTTCTTCAGTTTGCGAGGAAGTTTACTGCAAATCACCAGTTATGCACAATGAATTATTCAACCGTCATAAGTTGAGTAGTGCGATTTCTTTGGCTCGTAAGAATTACCTTACTGCACTCGTTGAACATTACAATGAAGAGGATTTAGGATTTGAGAAGGATAAATTTCCACCTGAAAAGACTATTTATTTCTCATTGCTCAAAAACACAGGTTTACATTTAGGAAATGGATTTGCCGACTATCCCCATAATGATGACATAAAATCCTTGTGGGATGAAAGTACCAATTTTTTGAAAAGTACAATTGGCAGACCACGGAAAATATCGGAACTAATAAAAATATTATCTAATCAACCATACAAATTGAAACAAGGTTTCCTTGATTTTTGGATACCAACATTTTTGTTCATCAAACGGCAGGATTTTGCCTTGTACAACGTGGATAGTGGCGCATATATACCAAATGTGGATATGCTGTTCTTTGATTTGTTACAGAAACATCCTGCTGACTATTCCGTAAAGGCGTTTGAGGTTGATGGAGTGAAACTCGACTTTTTCAATCAATATCGTCGCTTTGTCAATTTGGGAGACGAGTTTAGTATTACTACCAAGAGTTTTTTGGAAACCATCAAGCCATTTATCTTTTTCTATAAGAAGTTAAATGACTATACAAAACATACTCGAAAATTCACTCATAAATCGACTATGGAATTTCGTGATGTATTGGCAACGGCAAAAGACCCTGAAAAAGCATTTTTTGAGGATTTGCCCAAGGCATTGGGTTTCGCAAAGAAACTAAAACAAAATGCCGATATTGAAGAATATGGGAATGTCATTCAAAGGGCTATCCGAGAACTTCGTTCTTGTTACACGCAACTCATTGACCGAATAGAAGAACGATTGGTTTCTGAATTAGGACTTTCATCTGCTGATTATAATGAATACGTTGTTGAAATTAGACAAAGGTTGAGTTCGGTGAAACTTCATCTGCTTACGGCAAAACAAAAGGAATTTTATCATCACGTGATTGCAGAATACGAAGACCGTACAATGTGGTATCAATCAATATGTTATCCTATTTTGGAACATAGATTGGAATCGTTGCGTGACGAAGAAGAAGATAAATTAACTGATGATTTAGTATATTTATTCCGTGAGTGTGAGAAATACGCTGATATTTCGCAAAAAACGAAATCCGAAAACGATGTTGCCTATTCTTTTGATATGGTGACCAATAGTGGCACAAGCATCAGGACACAGACATACATTCTATCAGAAAAGGACAAAAGACGAGCTTCGGAACTGGAAACGGAGATAAATAAGGTGCTTTCGGGAAACAGCGACATTGAAATTTGTACACTGTTGGAAATACTGAATAAAAAGATGAAGGGATGAATGAGAACAAAAATATAGTTAAGGTAAGCGAAAACGCTGAGACTAAGATTCAATCGGATTTGGTAACCGATGTTAAAGCCATTGTGGAAAATGGCTTGCGCAAGGCTTATCAAGAGGCGAATACCACTTTGGTTCAAACCTATTGGCAAGTGGGCAGACGCATTGTTGAAGAGGAACAGCACGGTAATGATAGAGCAGAATATGGAAAGGGATTAATCAATTTTCTGTCGAAAGAATTATCTGCTATCTATCCCAAAGGATATTCTCCACGTAATCTTCGCGATTATCGCCAGTTCTATTTGTGTTTCAAGGATTTAGAGATTTGGCACTCGCGAGTGCCAAATCTTACGTGGACACATTATCGCACAGTGCTTTCGGTAGTTAACGACGACGCCCGGTATTGGTATGTACAGGAAGCATCTCGTGAAATGTGGAGCGTACGCACCTTGGCTCGCAATGTTGGTTCACAGTATTACCAACGCTTGTTGCAATCTCCCAAGAAAGATGCTGTAATTGCAGAAATGAAGAAAAACACTGAATCGTTACAGATGGATGCTCGGGATTTTCTGAAAGACCCCGTAGTCGCTGAATTTTTGCAGTTGCCATCAAACACTGATTATACAGAAACCGAACTTGAAAAATCCATCATCAAACATCTAAAATCTTTTCTTCTCGAATTAGGACGTGGTTTCGCCTTTATGTATGAACAATACCACGTTGCTACTGATGTTGGCGATTTTTTCATAGACCTTGTGTTTTACAATGTAGTTCTAAAATGTTATGTGCTGATTGATTTGAAAACAAAGAAAGTTACCCATCAAGACGTGGGACAGATGGATATGTATGTGCGAATGTTTGACGACCTGAAGCGTACAAAAGATGATAATCCAACTATCGGTCTGTTGCTTTGTTCGGAAACCAGCGAAGATATAGCACGCTATTCGGTTCTTCACGATAGTAAACAACTATTTCAGGCCAAATATCTTACTTGCATGCCTTCGGAAGATGAATTACGTAAGGAGATAGAGCATCAGAAAGAAATATTTTTGTTACAACATAATTCTGAAACAAGCGAAAAATGACCAACGTTAGACACATATTAGGTATTTCAGGAGGTAAAGATAGTGCCGCTCTTTCCATTTATCTAAAGCAGAAGTATCCAAATTTGAAAATCGAATACTACAATTCAGATACTGGATGCGAATTAAAGGAGACAGAAGATCTTATTAACCGTCTTGAAACATATTTGGGAAAAATCGTTAGATTGAGAGCAGATAGTTTAGAGCAGACTCCATTTCATCACTTTTTGAAGGCAATGGGAGGTTTTCTGCCTTCTCCACAAGCTCGTTGGTGCACACAAAAGATGAAATTAGCTGAATTTGAAAAATTTGTTGGCGACGACTTGGCAATCTCATATGTTGGTATTCGTGGAGACGAGGATAGAGATGGATATATATCATCTAAACCTAATATTCAGGCAATTTTCCCATTTAGAAGAAACATTTGGAGTTTGGATGTCATTAACAAAGTGTTGAATAATGACAATTTGGAACAATTGGTCTCTCTTTATGATTCATTTTGTCCTAATACTTTTTTGAAGGACGAAATTATGGAAACAGCAAAACAAGAACTATCAAAGTCATTCTACTATTCTAAAAAGTTGAATGCATTATTGGATTTAGATATAAGATTGTTCAATAAGGTTGTTTTTGCTTTTTTGAGAACAACAGATTATCCAGTTGGGAAATTAGATGAGTTTCCATTGATAGATAATACAGATGTTTTGGTAAAAGAAGATATTTTCCGTTTGTTGCGCGAAAGCGGTGTCGGTGTGCCTGCGTACTATGAAGAAATTCCGTTTGAGGTTGATGGGGAAACAGGTACTTATTGCCGTAGCCGTTCGGGTTGCTATTTCTGTTTCTTTCAACAGAAGATAGAATGGATTTGGCTTTACGAGCAACACCCTGATTTATATCGGCAGGCAATGGAGTTCGAGAAAGACGGCTATACGTGGAATCAAAATGAGAGTTTGGCTGAATTATGTAAGCCTGAACGTGTACGCCAAATAAAACTTGACATCATCAAGCGTCAAGAAGAAAGCCGCAAGCAAAGCAAAGGCTCAACGCTTGTGGATGTGTTAGGTGATGAAATTATGTGTACTAATTGTTTTATATAAATAGAAAATGGCAGAACGAGAAGACATAAAAGAAGTTGGTTTTACTGTTGATGCCGGATTAATTCAACGCTTGGGCTATGAATTAGTTGGCAAGGCGGAGACTGCCGTGTCTGAACTAATCAAAAATGCATATGATGCTGATGCAAGGGTCGTGGATGTTGATTTTATTGACACACAAAATAGGGGCGGATCACTTATTATTTCTGATAATGGATTGGGAATGACTGAAACGCAGTTAAGAGACGGCTTTATGCGTATATCTTCCACAGATAAGCATCATAATCCAAAATCAGAACGATACCATCGTACACGTGCAGGTAAAAAAGGAATTGGACGATTTGCAGCACAACGTTTGGGAGAACGATTGATCATTATCACACAAACCAAGGAATCCACAAATGCTATACGAATTGAAATTGATTGGAATGAGTATTCTATAGACAGAGATTTGGCATCCATTACATTTCCTATTGAGACGGTACAAAAGGAAAAAGAAGAAGGTACGATTATAGAAATACGTGGTCTTAGAGAAAAGTGGACAGAAGCAGCCATTAAGCGCATTTATAGGTATGTTTTAGACTTGTTTCAGCCAGATTATTTGTCTGAACGAAGTAAAATAGACAATCTTGCTGTACAAGATGAGGAAGCATTTAAAGTAAATTTCAATTACGTTTCCGAAAATGGCAAACAGGCTTTCTTAAACGACCAAATATCCGTTTTTGATAAATCATTAGCTGTTTTTGAGGGATACATTGATAAAAATCATTGTGGAATAGTAACTATAAAAAGCGAAAGTCTTGGAATTAATGACATTCTTGAAATTTCACATGCTGAAGAAGAAAAATGCTTCCCAGCTCTATCTGATATGTATTTTAAAATTCATTATTTCATTTATGACAGGCCACAATATTATGGGGATAAGATCTCTGGTCCAGACTTGAAAAAAATACAAGAGTTATCAAAAACAGCGAGTGGAGTTAGGCTATATAGAAATGGATTTAGGGTGTTGCCTTATGGTGAGCCCAAAGATGATTGGACGAATATTGATAAACGTTGGAGTACAGAATCAGGTAAAAAAAATATTCCTTTAAACAATCAAAATTTGTTTGGTTTTGTAGAAATAATTGACCCAACAGGTAATACATTTGAAGAAACAGCCAGCAGGGAAGGGTTGATCGAAAACGATGCATTTAATCAATTATCTGAGTTCATTAACAAATCGCTTGTTGCTGTGAGAGGTCGGATTGCAGAAAAAATAAAAGTATTCAAGGAGAAGCAAAACAACGATGATTATACTCAAGACTCAAATAAAAAGGAACAGACAACACAAGAAATGTTCGATAAATTGAAGAACATCCTTGATAATAAATCCGACCAAAATACGGAAAACCAAGAAGAAGAACAATACACAGAAAGCGATAAAAAAGAAGGACTTGAAATAATAAGGAAACTAGAAAATCTAATAGAAGAAGCAGGAATGCTTAGGGTTTTGGCGGGATTAGGTTTGACAATTGGAGAGTTCACCCACGAGATGAAACAATTTCATTCATCTGTTTATGGGCATATTAATAGATTAAACCAATTGTCTCTGAATGATGAAGTACAAAATCAGATAAATGAAATAAAAATTGATTTTGATAATTTATTTGGCTATACCGATTATTTTGGTACAACTATTTCACAAAACACAAATAGAAAAAAATCTCCGATTGATTTGCTGGCGGTTTTAGATAGATTTCAAAAAACGATTGAAAACGATTTAGCGAAAAATAAAATTGATTTCAAGGTAGAAGCGTACGATTTTGATGCTATCACGGTACCAATGCATAGCTCAGAATGGAATTCTATTTTATATAATCTATATACAAATTCAAGAAAAGCAATAAAACGAGCTAATGTGATAGGGAAAATATTAGTTGAAGTTGGTGTGGAAGAAGATATGGTGTTTCTAAATTTTATTGACAATGGGGATGGTATCCCCAAAGAGAATGAGAGCCGAATTTTTAATGCATTTTTTTCTACTTCTACACCAGCTAGTTTCGATGCGCCTAATGAAGAACAATTGATAGGTACTGGTCTTGGACTTAAAATAGTGAAAGATATAATCATCTCATATAAAGGTAATATCAGTGTTGTTCTTTCTCCGAACGGATATTCCACGAACTTCAAAATAACGATTCCTAAAAACAAGTAAATATAATTGTCTATGGCTATAAAATATTTTTACATTGATGACGATCCCAAATCTGAAAACAAAGTTGAAGGGTTTACTGATGCTGATTTATCAATTGACACTATGCAACATAAGGATTCTTGGGAGGAACAACTTAATTTCTTGAAAGAAAAAGAAAATGATTTTGGCGGTTTAATCCTTGATTTGAAACTCGACGATTTACCGAATGGCAACAACATAAGAGCTGATTTTAGAGGCACATCTCTTGCTCAAGAAATTAGAACAAGACAGAAAGAAGGAGTGCTGAAGCCATTCCCAATAGTTCTATTTTCTGCTAATGATAAGACCCAACAAGCATTAGAAAAAACAGGAATGGATTTATTTGATATTTTTATTGATAAATCAAAATTGGATGACAAAGCATTTCCAATATTCACACGTCAACTCATTGATTTACCCAAAGGATATAATGCTTTGGGTGATTCTTCAATGGCAATAAATGAATTGTTGAAAGTTGATGAAACATTTATTGATAGTAGATTTGTGAGTGAGTATATTGAATCGAAAAAATCCCCTGTTCATATTCAATCAAAATTTCTAATCACAGAGTTTTTGACGAAGCAGGGCATACTTGTTGATGAAGATGTGTTGGCAGCACGACTTGGAATAGATAAATCACAGTCAGAAGATTGGGAGATATTATTGGAAAAACTATCTTCAACTAAATATCAAGGAATATATTGCAATGGATGGCCACGTTGGTGGATGCATTTGGTAGAACAATGGTGGAATAAAACAATTGAATCAGATACGTTTTTGCGTTCAACACAGGCAGAGGTTAGGGTGAAAAAAATTAAACAGGTTACACACTTGGAACAATTGGTTGAGGCGGAAAAAATTGACAAAGCAAATAGCAATGATTTTTGGACGGTTTGCCAAGGTTATAATCGTCCATTAGATCCTGTTGATGGCTTGCTTGTTCAAGAACAAGACAATTTATATCCTTGGCAGGAGCCAAAATATGTTTCGGTTGATGCCGCTTTGTGGCGAAAAAACATTGACAATTGGATTGGTGTTGCTGATGTTGAAAAAGAGAAATATGCGACTTTGAAAACATTGTATTCACGTAAAAAACAATGATGATATGGGAAACTATGCGACAGAAATAAATACTATAGCTAATATTTTACAAAGAGAAAAACTGTGTTCTGATATCTCTCCATTGAATAATTATTGTAGTAATGGAGTGTATCGGGTTGAGGAACTAAAGTTTAATATTAGAGAAGTCCCGAAAAACACAAGACCAAATGTGGAATTGTTGGAGGTTCTATTGGATGTGTCTTTCCAAGAACTCCAAGATGATATTCCCGTGTCGAATTATCATTTTAGGATTACTGCTCAAGGTCTTGATAGCAACGTTAATCTGATTAAGTCATCTTGGCACTTGGATTATGACAATAAAAATAATCAGGAATATATTCATCCTCATTTTCATTTAACTTGGGGTGGAAACACAATGAAAGGTTTGGGATTAGGAGATGTTTTACTATTGCCTACACCTCGTATATCATACCCTCCTTTAGATATTATTCTTGGTATTGATTTTGTTCTTTCAAATTTTGTAAAAGCAGATATTTACAAGAAAATACAATGTGATTCACAATACAAAACTGCTGTAAAAAACGCACAAGAAAAGTATTGGAAGCCATATATGCTATCTATGGCTTCTCATTGGAATAATGGTCTATGTAATTATAGTAATAATGCAAAAGACGGTAAGTACTTTTATCCTACCTTGATTGACTAATCCATGCTCAAAGAAGTCCAATTCCCGCCACATCGCCGATTCAAATCGGGCACAGATTGGGAACCAATCGGGTTCTTCTCTGATTGTCTGTGCAATGCCTCGCAGTTCGATTTGATGTTGGGCTTCTTCTCGTCTTCCGCTATTAACATTTTGGCCGACGGTTTTGCTTCATTCCTCTATAATGGTGGACGAATGAATTTGATTGTAAATGACATTCTTACCGAGCAGGACAAAAAAGCTATTGCCAATGGTGACCTTGAGACTCCTATTCCGTTTTTTGATATTACGGATATTGAGAAATTGAAAACAACATTGTCAGAACGAGACACACACTTTTTTGAGTGTCTTACTTGGCTCATCCGTAATAATAGGCTTGAAATAAAAATCATCGCTCCCAAATCTGGAGTTGGCATTTCGCACACAAAAACAGGAGTATTCTGCGATGGTGTGAATAAGGTCGGGTTCGACGGTTCTTGCAATTTCTCTCGTTCGGCATTGATTGACAATATTGAGAGTTTTACCGTTTCCTGTGATTGGGACGGAAATACTTCTGTTGCAACAATCAATGAAATCAAAAACGAATTTGACCTTGTGTTCACTGGCAAAGACGAGAATGTCGTTTTTGTTCCTGCTGACAAAGTGAGAACTCATATTGCCGAATCGTTCAAAAATAAGGAACTGAAAGATTTGCTTGAAGATGAGTACAAATTTATTCAGCAGGATATTGCTAATAAGTCATTGCCCAAATCTGTGATTAAGGCGTTGGATAAAGCAAAAAACAAGGTTGAAATCGAGATTGAAAGAATCAAAAAGCAAGGCGAAATAGTTGAACCCATTGACTTTGGGAAACCTCGTTTCCCATACGAATCTGGACCTCGTGAATATCAGAAACAAGCATTTGAGAATTGGAAGAATAACAAGCAGAAAGGTTTGTTTGCTATGGCAACAGGTACTGGAAAAACCATAACCTCGCTAAATTGTCTGCTTGAAATCTACAATAAGTTAGGTTACTACAAAGCCATTATACTTGTCCCAACTATTACACTTGTTGAACAATGGGAAAAAGAATGTAAGAAATTCAATTTTAGCACCATTATAAAGGTTTGCTCAAAGTATAACAATTGGAAATCAGCAGTTGCCAATCTGCGTTTGTTAGAAATGACAAACACCAATGATAATTTGTCTTACATCATTATATCAACTTACGCATCATTTGTTCGTTCCAATGTTTTTGTGGAATTAAACCAGTTTCCCAAAAATAAACTTTTGCTTATTGCGGATGAGGCTCACAATATGAGCGGAGGTTTGATGGTTCAACGGCTGTCAGATATAAAATATCAGCGCCGTATCGGACTCTCGGCAACACCTGAAAGACAATTCGACGATACGGGTAACCGCAAGTTAATGGACTTCTTTGGTTGTGCAGACAACTACACATTCGAGTACTCAATGGCAGAAGCAATTAAAAATGGTGCTTTGTGCCGATATTACTACTATCCACATATTGTTCGTTTGACCGAAAATGAAATGGCTGAATATGTTGCCCTAACAAAGCAGATTGTCAAGATAATAGGATTTGACGATGCTAAAAATCAAGAACGCTTGAAGATGCTTTTATTGATACGCAAACGCATCATTCACAAAGCAGTTAACAAACTATCTGCATTTCAAAAAATTGTTCAACAACAAATGAAAGAAAAAGGAAGTTTGAAATATACTTTGGTCTACGTTCCTGAAGGTAACAAACCAGACAACTTTGATGCAGATATTTTTGACCAATCAGATACCCTCGCATCTGACCCTGAAACCGAACATCTGATTGACGATTTCACTCGCATTGTTCGTGATATGGATTCCCATATCATCGTCCGTCAGTTCACATCCGAATCAATCGACCGTGATGCTATGCTAAAAGGATTTGCCAATGGCAGTATCGACGTTCTTACCTCGATGAAGTGTTTGGATGAAGGTGTAGATGTGCCACGAAGCGAATTGGCTATTTTCTGTGCAAGCACAGGAAACCCACGTCAATTCATACAACGTCGTGGTCGTGTTTTACGAACACATAAAGATAAAAAATATGCTGTCATTCACGATTTGATTGTTATTCCAGACAATGTATTTGACGAGGAATGTTATTCTTTGGAAAAAAGTCTTGTTGAAAGTGAATTGAGACGTGTCCGAGATTTTGCTTTACTATCTGAAAATCTGAATGACACGAACAATGAATTACAAAAAGTATTGAATCATTATAATCTATCCATATTTAATTAGTAGTGTAGTATGAATGCGTATCAAACAAATGGAGACAAGATTTTACAGGCTGTGATTGCAGATGAACAGCTGATAAATTTTTATGGGTATAATCCTGATGATTACAATTCAATATCAGACGCATTGGATTCTGATGTTGCTGTAATTCAAGCTATTGCTCAGATAATTAACAGATGTGAGCAAAATGCAACAGAAAAAGAAATCTACATTGAAGTTAGTAACTTTCTAAAATCAAATATATGATTATCAAGAATATAAGAATTAATAACTTTCGTAGTTATTATGGGAATAATCAACTTTCGTTATCTGACCGTTTGACCTTGATAATCGGTGATAATGGTGATGGTAAAACAACTTTGTTCGAGGCATTAGAATGGTTGTTTGATACAACAGGAGAAAACCGCAAAGAATCTCACATATCAGAAAAACGGAAATCTGAGTTAGAAATAGGAGAAAGTGATGTGGTTTCTGTAGCTATAACCTTTGAACATGATGGAGAAAAGGAAATAGAAAAAAGTTTCATTTTTGAAAGAACATCTGAAACAGAAATCCGCACAAGAGATTATAAATTCGTAGGGTATTTTATTGAAGGTCCAGAACGGCAATCTACCTCTGGTGATAGATTGTTGAATATGTGTTTCGAGCCTGTAATTCGACAATATTGTTTGTTCAAAGGAGAAAATGAACTGAATGTTTTTGATAATGAGACGGCATTAAAAACATTGGTTGACACATTTTCTGGTATTAGACAGTTTGACGAATTAGTGGAGATGACTGCTAATTTCGAACAAAAATCTGCTAATGCAGCAAATAAAGAGCTGCAGAATGATAAAAAAGTGTCAAATCAGGCAAAAGAACTTAATTCTCAATTGCTTAGTATTGTGACAGCAATACAAGATATAAAAAACGAGCTCAACCAAAAGAAAATTTCTATATCGGAATTTTCATCGAAATTGGAATTGTTAGAGAAAAACCAAGAAACTTCGGAACATTATCAAGATTTAAAAGAACGCATAAAAGCATTGAAAGACAAACGAGCAAGACTATCGTATTTATCAAGTTGTGATTATAGCACGAGTTTATTGGATGAATATTGGATTTTACGTCCTTTCCCAGCAATAATAAAGGAGTTTTCTACTAAAGTATCTTCTTTAAGCCTTGAAAAACGGAGATTAGAAAAACAAGAAACAGAACGTCGTGCAAAAGAGGAGGGAGAACGTGAGGCAATCTCGAAAATACAGAAACTTGCCAACGATGCCGTTCCTTTGCCATGGAATTTGCCCGATGAGGCGACTATGAAAGAAATGATTGACGATGAAATCTGCAAAGTCTGTGGTCGTCCTGCTCCTAAGGGGTCTGAGGCATACGAGTTTATGCGGACAAAGTTGAATGAGTATCTTGCACACATAACGGCTGAAGCAAATAAACAATCAAAAAACATAGAAAATGAAACTCCATTGTTTCCTAATTCATTTATCAACGAATTACACTCTCGTCAAATCAAATTAAGTGGCGAAACAGAACAAGAAATTTCAAAAATTGCAACTACCATTTCTGACCGATTGGAATTTATTTCCCAAAGAAAGGCGGAATTAGACGAGGTGGACAAACAATTACAAGACTTGGAAACAGAACAAAACGATTTGCTTATGCAATCTGGATTGAGTGCGGATTTGCTTGATAAAAGTATCTCGGATTTGAGAGGTTTCTTTGATGCTAAAAGTCGTGCGGAAATACGTGTTGCAGAATTGGAAACAAACTTACAGTTAAAAGAGCATGCACGGGCAGAAGTACAAGAAAAACTGTCGCAACTTGAGCCGACAAGTTCAATGACACAAGTATATCAACGAGTTCATACAGCATTTGAAAAAATCACAAAGGCATTTTCTAATGCAAAAGAACAAAACATCAACAACTTTCTGCAAATGCTTGAAACAGAGTCAAACAAGTACTTACAAAAACTGAACAAGAATGATTTTTATGGAATAATCCGCATCAGAAAGACAATCAACAATTCTGCACGCATCGAACTCTATAGCGAAAACAATGCTATAATTGAAAATCCTAATGGTGCATTGAAAACAACAATGTATATGTCTGTTTTGTTTGCTATTTCTCAAATCACAACCTTAAAGCGTGAAAAAGATTATCCGTTGATTTTTGACGCACCTACATCGTCTTTCGGAGGATTCAAGGAAGATACGTTCTACAATGTGATAGATACGATTGATAAGCAATGTATTATCGTTACGAAAGATTTACTCAATATTGATAAAGTAACAGGACAGAAAAAATTGGATTACGATACAATCAACAAATTGTCTTGCTCAGTTTATCGAATTGAGAAAGTGGAACCGTTTAACGACAAGGATTTGTCAACAATTCAAACAATTGTAAAACAAGTAAGATAACGAATTATGGCAGCAGAAAAAATATATGATTTGTGGGCAACACGAAATCCACAGTGGGAAAAAAGATACGAAGACAGCATCATCAAGAACTTTTGTGACTACGGACGTGGAGCAACCTCTTTGCGTGAAGACAGAGGAAAAGTTTTTGGCGGAGGATATGAAATATTTATTGTAGCGTTTTTTATGGGATTGTATTCCAACCAGAAAAGACCGCTCATTGCTGATACACAAAAACGCAAGACTTTCGGTCAGCCCATTCAGTATTGGGGCAACTTGGATTCGGTGAAAAACCGAAAAGCATATCCAAAACTTCGTGAGTACATTTTCACTGCTCTTGTCGCTCGCACCGACATTGATTTCATCGCATTGGAAAAAGGCGAAATAACATCGCGCAAAGCCGTTGACATGCTGATGCAAACTATGGAAGAATACGCCAATTGGGGTTTCCACTTTATGGAGGACAAACTAATTGACGACCCCAATTATTTCTTTCGCGAATCCGCATTTCTTGAGGTGTTCATGGCTTTTGATGCTACAGCTCCTGAGAGTGCCGACGACGATGAACCAGAGTCTTTAGATTAACAGTGTATTTCCTAATAATATCACAAAAACAGAACATGCTGATACAGAAAATCATACGGATATAAATGTCAGCAAAAATGGTAGTCAAAACTTAATATCTTTGCGAAAAAATAAAAAAGCATACCAAATAAAATAGAAAAGCAACCAACGGAATGTTAACTGCCAATCGGCACTGGAACAACTGATATTATAGATAGTTGTGAAGCCATGAATCTAAAGACTCCTGAATTTTATCAAGATGAAGATTTCAGGGCAATATTATGGAGGGCGGAACGTCTTGATACTGAGACTGATATAAACACGAATATCAACCAAAATGATAGCCAAAATGATAGGCAAAAGTTTAGTAAAAGACAGAGTAAAATTCTTCGTTTAACAGATGGGAATAGCTCTATTACAGCAGAGGAATTATCACAAAAAATAGATGTGTCTGTGCCAACAATTTATCGTGACCTAAAATCATTACACATCAAATGGTCGGGACCAGCAAAAACTGGGCATTGGGTATTTGAAAAACAATAAACTTCATTTACAAGCATTAGCAATTCCCCCCCCAAGTTGGGGGCGAATTAGTTCTAAAACAATGTAAACCTTTGCCCCAAGCGAAAAAGTAGTTGCTTAGCGAAAAAAACAAAACTTTCAGCCCTTTATCCTACACTTCCTTCCAACGAAATGGCAATCAGCTTATTGGCTTCAATGGCAAATTCCATTGGCAAATGGGTAAGAACGTCTTTTGCAAAGCCGTTCACTATCAAACTCATAGCGCTTTCGGTTGACAATCCTCGTTGGTTGCAGTAGAAAATCTGGTCATCGGCAATTTTTGACGTCGTTGCTTCGTGTTCCACCGTTGCCGTATTGTTCTGAATATCTATTACAGGAAATGTGTGGGCACCGCAATTAGAACCAATCAAAAGCGAATCGCATTGTGAGAAATTATGGGCATTTTCGGCGTTTTTGCCCATTCGTACCAAACCACGGTATGAGTTATTGCTCTGTCCCAACGAAATTCCTTTTGAAATTATCGTGCTTTTGGTGTTTTTGCCAAGATGAATCATCTTCGTTCCCGTATCGGCTTGCTGACGGTTACGCGTCACAGCCACGGAATAAAACTCCGAAACAGAGTTGTCGCCCTTGAGCACCGTGCTTGGATATTTCCACGTGATGGCGGAACCAGTTTCAACCTGCGTCCACGAGATTTTCGAGTTATTTCCCTTGCATAGTCCCCGTTTCGTCACAAAATTGTAAATACCACCCTTGCCGTCCTTGTCGCCCGCATACCAGTTTTGCACAGTAGAATATTTTATTTCAGCATTTTCCATAGCGACCAATTCCACAACAGCGGCGTGAAGTTGGTTTTCGTCACGCATCGGGGCGGTGCAACCTTCCAAATAACTTACGTATGCGCCTTCGTCGGCAACAATCAACGTGCGTTCAAACTGTCCCGTCTTTGTAGCGTTTATACGGAAATATGTTGACAATTCCACAGGACAACGGACACCTTTAGGAATATATACAAACGAACCGTCGCTAAAAACAGCGGCGTTCAATGCAGCATAAAAATTGTCGGTTGATGGCACCACCGAGCCAAGATATTGCTTCACCAAATCGGGATGCTCGCGGGCTGCTTCGCTGAACGAGCAAAAGATGATGCCTTTTGCTTGCAATTGCTCACGAAACTGGGTGTGAACCGACACACTGTCGAACACCGCATCGACGGCAACTCCCGAAAGAACTTTTTGTTCCTCCAACGGAATTCCCAACTTATTGAATGTGTCGATTATTTCAGGGTCAACCTCATCGAGCGAATTGTATTTTGCCTTGTCCTTCGGTTGTGCGTAGTAACTTATGCTTTGAAAATCAGGTATTTCAAATTTCAAATGACCCCAATTCGGATGTTTCATCGTAATCCAATGGCGATATGCCTTCAAACGAAACTCCAACAACCAGTCTGGTTCGTTTTTCACAGCAGAAATTCGGCGAATAATGTCCTCGTTCAGTCCCGGCGGAAACACGTCGGTTTCCACATTCGACGAAAATCCGTATTTGTATTCTTCGGATTCTAAATTATCAAGAATTTCTGTATCGGCCATTGTTATTGCATTAATGTTTCGAAGTCAATTGCCGTATCGTTCTGCGTAAGTTCTGTAATTGTTCCGTTTTCACATTGCAGCGTACGTGCGGGATAGCGGCTCACCATTTGTGTATTGTGAGTCACCAAAAAGATTGCGCAGCCCAATTTTGCTATGGAATGGAACAATTGGAATATTTCATCGGATGTTTCCGGGTCAAGATTTCCCGTAGGTTCGTCAGCAAGAATTATTTCAGGGTCGTTCAACAGCGCACGGGCAATTGCCACACGTTGTTGTTCACCACCCGACAGTTGATGCGGCATTTCGTATTCTTTTTCAACCAAACCGACTTGCGTAAGAACTTCCAAAATACGGGCTTTGATTTGTGCCGTTTTCGTCCAGCCAGTCGCTTTCAGCACAAACACAAGATTGTCGTGGACATTTCTGTCAGACAACAATTGAAAATCTTGGAACACCACCGACACTTTTCGGCGTAGATACGGAATTTTTGACCGTTTTAAGTTGGTCAAATCATAGTCGGCGACAACGGCTTCACCGTCAAGCAATGGAATTTCGGCATACATTGTCTTCAACAAACTTGATTTTCCTGCCGCCGTTTTCCCAATAAGATACACAACTTCGCCTTCGCCTATAGAAAAAGTCACATCCGTAAGAATTGGACTTTCTGCGGCGTATCCTATAGTTGCCTGATTGAAATATATTTTGTTCGCCATTGTCGTAGAATTTTGTTTTGCAAATATACCAAATTATTACATTCGGAACGATGATTCTTATTCTGCTGATTTTGTGAAAATTGTCTGTGTTGGATATGCGAATTCTATTCCATTTTCCGAGAACAGACGAAATATTTCCATATTCACATCGGACTGTGTTTGGTAATAATCGCCCGTTTTTCGTATGTAATATATAAACAGAATTTTTAGGGAAAAATCGCCATATTCCATAAAATTCACCGAGGTTTTTTCCTCAATAGTTGGCACAGTTTTCGGCAAATCGCTGAGCAATTTCATTGCCAACTTCATTTTTTCAAGAGAAGTTTGGTACGTCAATCCCAACGTAAGCCGGATTCGGGTTGATGGCTCGGATGTCACATTTTCTATTGCATTGTCAACCACTTGAGAGTTTGGAATAGTGACAATTCGTCCGTCGAGCGTTTGAACGCGAAGGCTTCTCAGTCCAATATTCATAACATAGCCGTCGATTGTCGCAAATCGGATTCGTTCGCCAAGATTAAACGGACGATCGAAAAACAGCATTATGCCGCCCAATAGATTTTTGATTGTATCCTGCGCGGCGAGAGCCACCGCCACACCACCAATTCCCAAACCTGCCAACAGCGTGCCTATGTGTATTCCCACATTGTGCATCGCCACCAAAATACCCATAGCCCACACCAGATAGGTCACGGCACGTTGCAGAATGAATGTCATTCCCTTGTTCACTTTCGCATCGTCGCGAAGCGAAATTCTCTCGAACACATTTTGCAGTATTCCGCTAAACAACCGAGAAAATGCCCACGTAAAGTTGATGGTAATCAACACCGTGTAGATTTTTCCTATCGCAGTCTCTGCTGTTTCAGGAATATTGAGCCGACGAATCGCAAACCAAATCGCCGCGATGATGGCTGCAAACATAAACGGAGCCTTGAATTTCTCGACCAACAAATCATCGAGTGTGGAAGCTGTTTTTGCGGCAAGTTTCCCAAAAACTTTGGTAAAAAGAAAATAAATAAATTTTGCAATCAAAACGCCACCGACAATGATTGCAAGCGAAATCAATATGTCTAAAAGAGTATTATTCCAAACAATGATGTCTTTCATCTAACAGAGTTTTTTGCAAACATAACATAAATTGTGGTTTTTCGCATTGCCCTACGCCAAAAATACAATTATCAGCTTTTATTTGATAGAAATGCCAAAATGTCGGGCAAAAGCTCCATTCCTTTTTTTCTGCCAAGCTCATAAACAGCCAACATTTTTTCTTTGTTTTGCTCCATTCGTCCAATATGCAATGCCTCGTCGGGATAAATCACAAATGTTTTGCCCAGCCGTTCCTGTTCTTCAACATACTCTATTTCAGCGTTATACATTATATGCCGTTGTCTCATAGTTTCCGCAATTTGGGGATAATCACGATGATAGAGTTTGAGCAGTTTATAAAACGATGATGGTTCTTTACGATACCCTTTGGGTTGTGTCAACACCACCACATTTTTTTCGTAGCCAATAGATTGGAAAAATTTAAGTGGAATACTGTCGCTCATACCGCCATCGAGTAGTTTTTTGCCTTCCAGCTCCACAGGTTTCGACACCAGCGGCATTGACGCTGTGGCACGAAACCATTCCAATCCGTTGTAGTCGCAGTGTGAAATTTTTTTATAAACAGGTTCGCCCGTTTCCACATCGGTACACACCACATAAAAATCCATCGGATCTTCGGCGAATGCACCAGCATCGATAGGTTCAAGTTCCGTTGGGACAATATGATACGCATATTCTGCCGAACTATAATTGCCCGTTTTCAGCCATTGGAGAACACCCATATACTTGGGGTCGCCAATAAAACGGATATTACACTTCAGTCCGCGTCGCTGCTGATGAGATTTGTAACCACAGCCAAAAAGCGCTCCCGCCGACACGCCTACAAGCCCGTCAAACGAAAGTCCTCGTTCCATAAACACATTCAGCACGCCTTCAGTGAACATTCCCCGCATTCCGCCGCCTTCAAGAACTAAACCTTTTTTCATAACCAAATGATTTTATAGCAAAAATACGAAGATTGCCCATTATACAGATATGATATGTCGCTCATATTTGCATTTTGGTCTAAAATTTGATGCACGTAAAACAATAAAATACTTTTTAAATAGTTTAGGCTTGTGTGTAACTAAATATCAAAGGTTATGAAACAATTATTAAAACAGTCCATTGTGACAATCTGTACTGTTGCCGCGGCTACAGCAATCATATATGCCGCGCTATCATTTAATCACAAAAAAGTTGAGATAGTTGACACTATTGCCAGCGATTCCCAACCTGAATTCATTCAAAAAGCATCGTTTTCTAACGCCTCAGCGGGCGGCGGCATTGATTTCACCGAAGCTGCCGAGAAAGTAATGCCTACTGTTGTCCACATTGCTACAAAGACAACGGTTCGCACAAGCGCATATCCTCCGGGGTTCGATTTGTGGAGAGATTTCTTTGGCGAGGGTTGGGACGTTCCTCAAAAAGAGAATGTGCAACAAGCCAGCGGTTCGGGCGTGATAGTGCAGAAGGAAGGCTACATTGTGACCAACAACCATGTGGTGAAAGGTGCCGACGAAATCACCGTTACTTTGCACGATAAACGTGAATTTACCGCCACTGTCATCGGGACAGACCCTAACACCGATTTGGCACTTATCAAAATAGATGCTGACGATTTGACACCCATCAATTTCGCCAACAGCGACGACGTGAAAGTGGGCGAATGGTGCTTGGCTGTGGGCAATCCGTTCAACTTAAACTCAACTGTTACGGCTGGTATCGTGAGCGCAAAAGGTCGTAACATTAATATATTGAAACAAAAATATGCCATTGAGTCATTCATTCAGACCGATGCGGCAATCAACCCAGGAAACAGTGGCGGTGCATTGACAAATGCAGCTGGTGACCTGATTGGCATAAACACCGCAATTGCAAGTCCTACAGGCTCTTACACGGGTTATGGCTTCGCTGTTCCGTCAAACATAGTGTCGAAAGTCATTTACGATTTGAAGAAATACGGCGTGGTACAACGTGGATTCTTGGGCATTTCCATCCGTGATATGGACTCAAAATTAGCGGAAGAAAAAGGTTATAAAGTAAAAGATGGCGTCTATGTTGAAGCCGTTACCGACAACGGTGCTGCCGACAAGGCAGGTATCAAGAAAGGCGATGTTATTTGTAAAATTGACGGCGTACAAGTAACGACGTCGGCTGAATTGCAGGAAATCATCGGCAGAAAAACTCCGGGCGACGTAATAAAAGTTGAAATTGTTCGTGATGGTCACAAAGAGATGGTTTTTGATGTCCATCTGACCAACAAGGAAGGTAACGAAAGCATTATTTCCAAAGAAGACCAAGATGTGCTGAACGTGTTGGGCATCACAATTAAAAACGCTGATTCAAAAACGTTGAAGAAACTTAATTTGTCGAACGGCGTGGAAGTTGTGGAAGTTGGCGAGGGAGTCATCAGCAAACACACAAATATGCGTAAAGGATTCATTATCACCAAAGTTGACAACGAAAACGTGAAAGATGCCGAACAATTCTCAAAAATAATGAAGGGTAAATCGGGCGGCGTGATGATTGAAGGTGTTTACACCGACGCGGCTGGCACGTTCTATTACGCATTTGGTATGTAATTTGCTGTGAAGTAACAACGTATTCACAAAAAATATATCTTTGTAAAAAATTAGAAACTTAAATTGTAAACGATATGAAAAAATTAGTAGTTCTCTTCAGTACGATTCTTTGCTTTGCAACTTGTAGCTTTGCACAAGAAGAAACACAGCCACAAGAATCAGGTGTTGTTTTCGAAAACGTAGTTCACGATTATGGCACAATCAACAAAGGCTCCGACGGAAAATGTTCGTTCAAATTTACTAACACGACCGACACTCCGCTTATTCTTACGAATGTACGTGCTTCATGCGGCTGCACTGTGCCAAGCTGGCCACGCGAAGCCATCAACCCAGGCGAGTCAAATGTGATTAACGTAAAATACAACACCGAAAACGTTGGACATTTCACAAAACGTATTTCTGTGTTCACCAACAAACAAGACACGCCAATTATTCTTACCATTACAGGTAAAGTAGTTGATCCAACACCAGTTGAGGAAGTACCAGAAAACAAATAATTCAAAAGGTTAGACACAACATACAACGAGGAGCGGGTTTGTAATCCACTCCTCGTTTTTTTATTCGTTTTTCCAAGAAAAAGGATTTGTGTATTATAAAATAGTGTATATTTGACACTAAGTAGATACAGAAACAAAATGAACAAGAAATTTTTATTTGGAATATTCGCCGGTCTTCTTTTGTTTTCAACGACTTACGGCCAAACTGAGCCGATGAAAACAGCCGACCGCCTAAAAATGTGGAAAGATTCATTGAATCTGACCAGTGCACAACTTGAAAAATTGTGGGCAATCGAAAAAGAATACAACCCTGAATTCGACACGGTTAAATTCGACGGTGTGTTTGATGCTGCCAAAGCTCGTGAACACACTCGACAGATGAAAATAAAGGAAGTGCTTACCGAAAAGCAGCAGATTCGTCTTGCCCAAATGGAAGAAAACGAGAGAAAAGTCCAAGGGCAAACAGCATCGACACAAACTAAGGCAAAGGAGACCAACGGTTTCCCGAGCTACAACACGAATCCGCTTCCTCCCGACAAGACTGGTGTGGAGCATACAGCCATAGAAATCGCCAAACAAATGGGTTTGGGATGGAATCTCGGAAACTCGTTTGAAGCAATCAAATACGTTCCCGACGAAACCCGCGACGACGGCGTCTGGCGAAAGACTTCAGGCAAAGAATATCCAGACGAATCATTTGAAACGGCATGGGGAAACCCCGAAGTCACACACTTGATAACTGATGGCGTATACAAAGCTGGATTCAACGTTTTGCGTATTCCTTGCGGATGGGATTTGTATGTATATGACACCGTGAATGCAAAAATTCCTGATTTTTGGCTGGCACGTGTCAAAAAAACCATTGATTCTTGTCTTAACCGTCACCCCGATATGTATGTAATGCTCAACATTCACTACGATGGCGGTTGGTTGGAAACGAACTGCAATCCCGATATGCAGGAAATCAACAACAAAAAACAAAAAGCATACTGGGAACAAATTGCGACCTATTTCCGCGACTACAACGACCATTTGCTGTTTGCCGCATGCAACGAGCCAAACGTGCACAACGAGGTTCAGATGAAAGTGCTTGCCTCATATGAACAAACGTTTGTTGACGCTGTTCGTTCGACAGGTGGTAAAAACTACTACAGAACATTGATTATCCAAGGCCCTTCGACCGACATTGACGAGTCGAAACGTTTGTTTTACGCAATGCCGAAAGACGTGGTTGAAGGTCGGCTTATGTTTGAAGTTCACTATTACACTCCGTGGAACTTTGCGGGTATGACCGAAGACGCCGACTGGGGCCACATGTTTTACTATTGGGGAGAACGGAATCTGAATCCGAAAGACCCCTACCGTTGCCCGACATACGGCGATTTGAACTTTATGAAGGAACATTTTGGAATGATGAAGGAAATGTTCGTTGACAAAGGCATTCCAGTTGTTTTGGGAGAATATGCCTGCAACCGAAAAGAATTTTCCGACACGCTGATTCAACGTCTTCACAACCAGTCGCGTTTGGATTGGGATTACGAAGTGACCAAAAACGCATTGGAATACGGTATGATTCCTGTTTATTGGGACAACGGAGCGATGCGCGAGCCGACTATGGGTATTTTCAACCGATTGAACGGCAAGCCATTCGACCAAGAGGTTGTTGACGTGATAATGAAAGCTGGTCGCGAAGCAAAAAAGTATTGGAAATAAATCAGAACGAATATCCTACGCCAAAGGAGATTACGTGATATCCGAATCTTGAAGAATAATCCCAACCTACGCCGTCAACTGGAGTTTTTTTCTGTTGTTGACGATATTGATGAATAAAAAAATTGTAGGAAATATATACATCATAATTCTTCTCAAACGAAGAAATGCCAAATGTAGCACCAGGATTTATTGCAAGACGAACAGATGATTTTATCCTTGTTGTTGAGTTTTCCACAGTATAATTCGTCAAACATAAACCAGCGGCAATTGAAGGAGAAAGGAACAAATTCTTCGATGAAAATTTGTTGGCAAAGCTGAATAATATTGCATGATCGGACTCCAAACATTTTCCGTTTTTGGTAGATGTCCAATATGCTCTTGGGTCACCTTCCAAAAACAAATAACCTGCGCCAAGACTTACATCGTGCCATACGTTTCGATTATACCATAGAGAAATCACAGGAAACACATCGCCATAATTTTTATCTTCACATGGAGAAACATATCCTCCTGCATTAACACAAAAAGCATTGCATTTCACCTCAACTTCTTGTGCAAAACAAACTATGCAAGACAATGAACATAAAACACCTAATAATATAGAAACTCTACCTCGCATCATTACCATTTATAACTGCAACCAAGTGTAAACAAATGTCCATCTACTCCTTTTCTGCTAAAATCACCAACGATATACTGTTCTGAATAACCTAAAGATGTGACATTGATTTCCTCAAGCGAATAGTTAACAAATAAAAACACACGTTGTGACGGCAACGTATAGCCCAACTTTATAGAAGGGCGAAACATATTATAGAAAGAAACCTTGTCTATAAAAAGACAATCCTTCTCAAATTTTAGTATTCCTTTTCCAAAAGAAATACCCGGTGTGAGAGTCCAATTATATGAATAAAATGATTTGCTCACCCCTAACAAGAATGTGTTTTCAAAGGCATGATATTTTCCAGCTTCTAATGGTGGAAATACGGCTAAAGGCGAGTAAAAAAGATATTCTTCATATCTAAAAGTATATCCAACATCAATACGAATAACATCGTCTCCTAAATTTCGTGTGAACCAGACATTAAACGTTGGGACAATCCGTGTTTTGTATGTTGCAGATTCAAGCGTTACAGAACTCCTATAATAGTTTTGTTCATATATCTCCACTCCACCAATGCCAGTAGAAATCTCGTTTTTGAAGCACGATTTTGTTTCGGTCTGCGCCACACAAACCGTACCAATAATAACACCTATGACAAATAAAAGGTTCTTCATATCGATAAAAAGGCTCTACCTTAACAGTTATACAAATAAAACCATTGTTTACTTATATTGTCCATTGTATTGACAAAAGACTGCAACACAATTGAAAAAATTTCATATTGCAGATAAGAATAGTTTTATCGCAGTTCTATTCTTTTATTCCTCTCACCTTTTTCTCCCAATTCCATGCGGACAAAAGGACTTCGTTCAGTGGAGTTCGTGCAGTCCAGCCAAGTTCTTTTTCTGCAAGGGAACTGTCGGCCCACACTTCTTCGGTGTCGCCAGCACGGCGGCCAACAATCTTGTACGGAACTTTCACGCCTGTGGCAGCCATAAACGAATGAACTAATTCCAACACAGAAACACCTTTTCCTGTACCAAGATTGAAAATCTCCAAATCTGATTTATTCGAACCAGCAAGTAGTCGTTGCATAGCCTTTACGTGTGCTTTTGCAAGGTCAACTACATAAATATAGTCGCGAATGGCAGAACCATCAGGTGTATTGTAATCGTCACCAAAAACTGACAATTCTTTTCGAATGCCTGCAGCAGTTTGCGTAACAAACGGCACCAAATTATTCGGCACACCTTTGGGCAATTCTCCAATTTTTGCCGATGGATGCGCACCAATAGGATTAAAATAGCGGAGTAAAATTGCAGTGAAATCGTGATATGAAACAATTGCATCGCGGATTATGTCTTCGCACATTTGTTTTGTGTTTCCGTATGGCGAAGTCGCAGGTTTTCGTGGAGCAGTTTCGTCGATTGGCAATTTATCAGGTTGTCCGTAAACGGTGCACGAAGAGGAAAAAATCAAATGTTTTACGCCATTCGCACGCATACACGAGAGCAATTGCAAAAGCCCATAAACGTTGTTGTAGTAGTAATCCAACGACTTTTCAATGGATTCGCCAACGGCTTTATATGCGGCAAAGTGAATTACAGCATCAATGGATCCATATTTTTTGAAACAATTCTGAAGCAACGAAGAATCACAAATGTCAATTTGTTCAAACGCAGGACGAACGCCCGTAATTGACTCTATGCCATCAAGGACATTGGCTTCGGAATTGGAAAGATTATCAACAATTACAACCTCGTACCCCGATTGAATCAGTTCCACAACGGTATGCGAACCGATATATCCAAGTCCACCAGTAACTAAAATTTTTGCCATACGCTTATTTTTTTTGCCACTCAAACGAGCTAATCATTTCAATAATATCTTCGCGGATAAAATCGACCACTGGCGCAAGCGAGTCCTTATTTGGCGGAACGTTGAAGTACAGCGCCCCACGGACAAAGTTTTTTGTGCTGTCGGTCACGCAGAATTGCAGCACCGAAGCGGCATCGCCTTTTATGTCGAACAACAAACCATGAACGTTTTTTTCGTCGTAATGAAATTCCTTTGTATTGATAGCATCAGCGCGAACCTCGTGTTTAAATGCGAGATAATGAGCATCTTCCACAACCTTATCAAGATTTCCGTTCAACTGACGATAACTCACATGGACAGTAGCTTTCATCGAAGGGAATTGCACATTTACCCAATAAGGTTCCGCTCCAGCATCGGAGTCGTTCTCAACCTTTGCATACGAAGGAATTTTGAACGCATACGGGAAAGATTTTTCTGCGAACGCCACATAGTTCCGTTCAGGCAAATCAATACGGAAATAGCCACGCTGCTTGGGAACTTTAATCTCGCGTTCCTGACAAGCCTGTGCGCAAACAACAAGCATTATATAAAGCACAATTTTTTTCATACCACAAAAATATGAAAAAATCGCACACCTGTTCGATGTGCGATTGAGGAATGTTAGAATGGCAAATCGTCAACGGGTTGGTCGGCAATTGGGTATTCCATTTGCTGTTCCACCACAACGCTCGCCGCGGTAGGTTGCGGAACCGACTGCTGAATAGGAGAAGCCTGTTGTCCCAAAATCCCTTCAGAATCAGCCTTACGTCCTAATTTACGCAAGTCGTCAACAATAATTTCCGTTGAATAGCGGGTTTCATTGTTTTTGTCCTGATACTGCGAATAGCGGATTTTCCCCTCCACATACAACTGGTCGCCTTTATGGACATAATTCTCGCAGAATTTTGCCGTGCGTCCCCACACAGTCAATCTGTGCCAGTCAGTGCGGTCGGGAACCTCTGTCCCATCCTGACGTTTAAAACCTCGTTCGGTCGTAGCCAAACTCACATGTGCAACTGGTTGGTCTTCCCTGATGTATCTTACTTCTGGGTCAGCACCAACATTTCCGATTAAAATTACTTTATTAATCATGGTATAATAAATTGGTTAAACAACTGTACAAATATACTCACAATTATTGAATAAGTTCTGTACGATTTGCATCAAGTTTCACAAATATAAATAACAAAAGCGTAAATCCCCATAAAGATGAGCCGCCATAGCTGAAAAATGGCAGCGGGATTCCGATGACTGGCATCAAGCCTATTGTCATTCCAATATTAATGAGAACATGGAAAAACAAAATGCTCGCCACGCTGTATCCATAAATGCGTGAAAACGCCGTTCGTTGCTGCTCCGCATCGTACATTATGCGCAATATCAAATATACAAATAGTCCAATTATGACGAAAGAGCCAAGGAAGCCCCATTCTTCTCCAATGGTACAGAAAATGAAGTCGGTACTTTGTTCTGGCACAAAATCGTTCTTTGTCTGCGTTCCGTTAAGGAATCCTTTACCCATCCAATCGCCAGAGCCAATAGCAATTTTCGACTGGATTACATTGAATTCACTTCCTTGCGGGTCGGATTCAAGACCAAAAAACACATTGATACGAGTACGTTGGTGTGCCTCAAGTAGATTTGTAAACACATATTCCACTGATTGTGAAATAAATACGCTACCAAGAGCGATACCAAAAATAATCAACAATGTAGGGACACGTTTCTTGTATGTGTAAAACGCAACAGGGACAAATAAAATTACGAAACCAATAACAAATATTACAACAACACTACTATCTATATGAAAATAGCGATAAACCACAGCAGGAATAACAAATGCAAACGGTACGAGCAACATTTTCACTATTGAAATCTTATGAGCTTTCTGCATTCCATATAGAAAAAACGCCAAATAACAGAGCACCACGGCAATAATTGACAAAATAAGACCGCCCCAGATAATTGAAAGCGCAAATATCAAGATTGCATACACGCCAAGCAGAATAATAGTAAACGGCATTCCTTCGCGGTAGAACACCAAGAAAAACGCAGAGAACACCAATGCAGAGCCCGCATCGCCCTGCATTACGATGAGCAAGCCTGGCAATGCCAACAGTCCCCCAAGTTTCACAATATCGGACAATCGATTAATTTTGAAATCGTAGCGACCCATAAAACGAGCAACCACAGCACTTGTGGCAAGTTTTGCAAATTCAGAAGGCTGCACACGCAACGGTCCCACTTCGAACCACGATCGTGCGCCCTTAATTTCAGGAGCGAACAAATAGACTCCTACAAGCGAAAGAATTATGAGAAAATAAAAAATGTACGCAAATTTAAAGTAAAACCTACTATCAAAAATTAAAACACCTATTGCGAGCAAAAATGCGGCGATAATCCAAATCAGCTGTTTCCCATATTTTTGACCAGCATCGAAAATCGACGTGGCATTTTCGTCGAATACAGCGGAATAAATGTTCAGCCAACCAGCAAACACAAGAAAAACATAGATTACCACGATGTGCCAATCAATATTACGTAATATGTTTTCTACCTTCCGTGCCATCAGTTTTTATACGATATAGACTTCTCAAGAACTTGTTGCTCTCGCCAAGTGTTTGTAATAGTGTCAGTTAAATATTTTTCTATCATCAATACAGCCATTGGAGCCGCCAACGTAGCTCCGAAACCGCCATTTTCAACACACACGGCAATGGCAATCTTAGGATTGTTGCGTGGTGCAAACGCCATAAACATAGAGTGGTCTTCACCATGCGGGTTTTGGGCTGTACCAGTTTTTCCGCAAATATCCAATCCTTTTATCGCCAACCACCACGCCGTAGCGCCCGGGCCGCCGTTCACCACCTGATACATACCTTCAGTAACAATGTCGAAATTTTTCTTTGCTATAGGCAAATCATGTCGTTGGATAAAACTATTGTCGAACACCGTGTCGTCAATTTCCTTTACAAGATGCGGTGTATAGTAATAGCCTTTGTTTGCAATGGTTGCAGCGATGTTAGCCATTTGCAACGGCGTTTCGGTTATCTCCCCTTGTCCTATCGCCAGCGACACAATTGTTAAAGAATTCCAGCGGTTCTTTCCGTATGTTCTGTCGTACGACTCGGCACGAGGAATATTGCCACTTTTTTCGCTTGGCAAATCAATTCCCAATGGTTTTCCTAGTCCAAATGCTTTTATATACGACTGCCACTTTAAAAATCCTTCACGGACAGAGCCATACTTAGGTGCATCCATAATTGAGCGGAATTCGTTGCAATAGTACGCATTGCACGACATTTTTATTGATTCAATCAAATTGATGGGCGACACGTGATTGTGACAGCCGACGTGCAAACCTCCTGAATAATAACCAGATAGACAGCCATACATTGTATTTTGCGTCACGATTTCTTCCTGCAATCCAATCAACGCATTCACAGTTTTAAACGTTGAACCTGGCGGATATACGCCTTGTATTGGTCTATTGTAGAGCGGTTTTAGCGGGTCGCGGACAAGTTTATTGTAGTTCTCACTCACCAAACGTCCCACCATACTATTAGGGTCGAATGTGGGAGATGAAACAAGAGCCAGGATTTCTCCTGTTTTTGGATCAATAGCGACAATGCTGCCTTTTTTATTTTGCATCAATTTCTCGCCATATTGTTGAAGTTCGATGTCAAGCGTAGTGGTGATATTTTTACCAAGCACAACTGTTTTATCGTATTTTCCGTCCTCCAAAGAGCCTTTCACCCGACCTTTCACATCAACTTGATAATAATTGCCACCTTTCACGCCACGAAGATATGATTCATATCGTTTTTCCAACCCAATTTTCCCAATATAATCCCCCTGTTCATAGTAACTGTCTTTTTTAATATCGTCGTTGTTTACCTCGGAAATGTACCCCAAAACCAACGCGCCGCAATGATACGGATAATTTCGTACAGTTCGGGTTTGCACGTAAATACCAGGGAAGTCGAACAACCGTTCCTGCAAACGAGCGTAGGTTTCCGCACTAATTTGTTTTATAATGGGATACGGGCGGAACCGGCTTTTCTGCGCTTTTTTCAATTCTGTGAGAAACAAATCTTTATTCACATTGATAATGGAAAGCAGTTCAGCAGTATCCAAATCTTTGATTTGTCCAGTCACCACCATTAAATCGTAGGCTGCCTCGTTTGCCACAATCAATTTTCCATTTCGGTCGTAAATCAATCCCCGCGCGGGATGGTGCACCTCGAAACGGCGGCTGTTGTTGAGCGCATCGAGTTTGTAGGAATCATCAACGATTTGAATATAAAACAAACGAGCAATATACAGCAATGCCACACCAATGACAATAGCAGAAAGCAGTATTCTTCGGTTGCTCAAGTCCATCGTTACCGTTTAAACACAAAATATTCGCTCAAAACAATCACAAACACAGTGAGTACGATATTTATCAGCATTCTGAAGAACAAGAATCCTAAATCCTCGAATGTGAATGTAAAGCACAGATACAAAGTAATATGATGGATTGCAACGCACGGGATGATGTATTTCAACACCCATGCGAGACCGAATGTTGACAAAATAGGGATATTGTTAGATTCGTAGCCGATACGAGGTGCAAGGATCCGCAACACAGTAGGCCGCACCGCCGCCATCATAACCGTGGCGCTGGCATGCACGCCCAACGAATTTATAGAAATATCAACCATAAAACCTGTGAAAAATCCCAACAGCAGCACGACTGTTTCCGACATGTTTACAGGCAACATTAAAATAAACGCAAGATACAAGTAGGGAGAAATCATTCCGATAGCGGGTATGTTGTTGAATATCAATATCTGCAACAACATCAGCGCAATAAAAATGATACTATATCGTGTAATTTTCTCCATTACTGAATGTTTTCCAAATTTTCCCGTTCCTTTTTATATAAATCCTTCACAACATACACATAATCAATACGTTTGAAGTCCGTTGACAGGCGAACGTCAGCAGAGAAGAAATTATTATTTTGGTAGAACGATTCGATTGTTCCCACCATAATTTCACTTGGAAACAAATTAGAATACGTATTTGTCACCAACGTATCGCCGACATTTATAATTACATGCAGAGGTATTTCCTCAAGAGTTGCGATTTTGTAATCTTTTCCGTTCCACGTAAGAGAACCGTAAAAGCCTGAATTCTTGAATTTTGTACTAACCCTAAAATTAGAATTGAGCACAGTCATTATCAAAGAGAAATTCTTGGATGTACGAACAACCACACCCACAATTCCCGAAGGGCAAATCACCGACATATTTTTTTCAATGCCGTGTTTCCAGCCCTTGTTTATCGTAATATAATTCTGAATTTTGTTGGTGGAATTATTCAGCACTTTCGCAGGAATGTATTCATATTGCTGATTGTTTTCAGCGTCATTAACATGGGTAATGTTAATGGTGTGGTCGAATTTGGAATACTCCTGATTCTTATACAGTTTCGCATTTTCGTTTGCCAATCGTTGATTGGCGACATCAAGATAAAAATAACGGGTGACTTTCTGCGTAAGCGAATAAATCCGTCCCTGAAAAGCATTGGAAACCGCGCCAAACCTGCTTTTCTGAGGTTCATTGAAGTTTACAATAAAGATAAAAGATACTATTTGCAATATCAAAAAAAGCAGGATAAAGCTATGCTTTTCTATAAATGCAAATAGTTCTCTCATCAGTTATCGTCATTAGCGGATCAAGAATTGATATTTATCGATATTTTTCAAAGCGATACCCGTACCACGTGCAACAGAGTGTAGTGGATCTTCTGCAACTTTGAATTTGATGCCTGTTTTTCGTTGCAAACGTACATCAAGACCTTTGAGCAATGCGCCACCGCCCGTCAGCCAAATACCGTCGCGCGAAATATCGGCATACAATTCAGGTGGAGTTGCTTCCAATGCAGCAACAACGGCGTTTTCGATTTGCGTAAGCGGTTCTTCCAACCATGCCGCCGTTTCGATGTGGGAAACAGGGATTTCAAGCGGAGCAGCTGAAATTTGGTGAGGACCACGGACAATGTATTCCGCTGGCGGATTTTCCAAATCGGGAAGAGCCGAGCCAACGTGAATTTTGATTTCCTCAGCTGTACGTTCACCAACTTTTATATTATTGTTTGCACGAAGAGCTTCCTGAATTTTTGCGGTAAACACATCACCAGCAACTTTTATGGATTTGTCGCAAACAATTCCTCCCAATGCAATCACAGCGATTTCAGTAGTTCCACCACCGATATCTACTATCATATTTCCTTGTGCTTCTTCCACATTGATACCGATACCAATAGCGGCAGCCATCGGCTCATGAATCATATACACTTCACGTCCACCAGCATTTTCAGCAGAGTCGCGAACTGCACGAAGTTCAACTTCGGTACAACCCGAAGGAATACATACAACAATTTTCAACGATGGAGTGAAGAAATGTGATTTCTGTTCCATCATTTTTATCATACCACGAATCATAAGCTCCGCACAGTTGAAGTCGGCAATCACACCGTCTTTCATCGGGCGAACTACTTGTAATCCAGGGTGCACACGTCCCATCATTTGACGGGCTTTTGTGCCGATTGCAATTGCCTGTTGGGTATGTGTGTCAAGAGCCACAATACTTGGTTCGTCAACTACCACTTTATCATTTTGGATGATAATGGTGTTTGCAGTTCCAAGGTCAATTGCAATTTCTTGCGAAAGAAATGAAAATAATCCCATGGTTATTTTTTTTAATGTTTAAAATGTCTTCTACCTGTGAATACCATTGCTATGCCGAATTCGTTGCACGCGTCGATTACTTCCTCGTCGCGGATGCTGCCGCCTGGCTGAACAATGTATTTAATACCAAATTCGTTGCATGCTTCCACACTGTCCTTGAATGGGAAGAATGCATCGGAAATCAATACTGAATCTTCGATTTTGCATCCTTGTTTCAAATTGAAACGTGGAATTGTCAAGCGTTGCAAACTGTCGATACGGTTTGGCTGGCCCATTCCCGCACCTGTCAACCAATATGAGCCATCCTCCGCCTGCGAAACAAGCGACATCGAGTTGCTTTTCAAGTATTTGCATGCTTGTGTGCCGAATTTCGCCAAATCAATTTGTTTTT
>Ga0247609_10000555_pt1 | contig 51137 bp, 93 predicted proteins | sample 172DNAGHGlowgp2_FD_193487 | JGI IMG/M metagenome (GOLD analysis project Ga0247609, IMG submission 193487) | Sheep rumen microbial communities from Palmerston North, Manawatu-Wanganui, New Zealand - 1728 DNA GHGlow gp2 | ecosystem: Host-associated > Mammals > Digestive system > Stomach > Rumen ... | reverse complement strand
TTCATCATAATGAAGTATCTGTATGATAATTTCCCACAAGGACTAACAAAAAACAAAGCGAGGAAAGCCCTCAAAGAAATATTAACAATTGATTATGATTGGGAACTATAAACTATGAATCCACTTATATCAAATATTAAAAAAGACCTAATACCTAGAGTTATCGTAAGCGGATACCAAATATATATGGGATTCGTACACGAAACATCTAAAAACCCCCTTAGATACTTCGACTTCCTATATGAAAGCGGAAGAGTAGAAGATGTCGTAAAATATGAATATGGCGACTATGTTTATCCATTAAGTATCTCTTCCTATTTTGAACTGAACGATAAGTTAATGAGCAGAGGAACTAAATACAACCTAATGAAAAAAAGACATGAATACAACACAAGAAAATACGGCAAAATTTGTTCCAAGAGTAATACAGTTTGAAAACTATTCGTATGTGTGCTTCATTAATGAGAAAGAAGAAGAACAACCAAAAATGTATTATAAATTCTGCGGTGGAAGATACCCAACTAAAAACTTGGAAAAACCTTGCACTGAAGACAGAATCTATAAAATATCACCAACATTATATTTCAGATTAAGCTGCGAAATCAGAGAAGCAAGGCATAAAGAAAAATATAACTTAAATAAATTCAGACATGAACTTAATAACAGAAAATAACGACATAGGATTGGTTGAATTTTTCAAATACCTTAACCAAGTTACAGATATGTTTGTAACTGGTATTGAAGTCTCACCAATCAGAATCAAGAAAGATATGTATATCACTGGCTTCAGACGCATCGGTATATCATTCATAGAAGCCCACGTGAAACATATCAAACAATTGATGATAAAAACTAATGAGTTTTCAATGGAAATGCCATTGAAAGAAACTCCAGAAGAGGAAATGTGGATTGACACAGACCTATTGGCTCCTGAAGTTGTTCGTGGCGCTTTCAATGACCTCAGAAACTATTTCTTCCAACTGAAAGGATTTGAGATTGCTCAGATACAATATAAGCTGAAATCAGAACCAGATAACCTTTGCAGCCAAGAAGAAGTTATCATCTATGACAATAAACGTATAGCTTGCAGAGAAACAATTGCAAAAAGAAAACTATGCACTCAATTTAAGTCACATTTCTCCCATTTTGGGGGAAAGGTTGAAGATGGTAAACCACAGTATCAAAAAGCCCTCACAGACGAGGAAATAGCTGAAATGGCATGATTGTACTAAAAGATATATTAACTCCATCAGAATGGAGAACAACAATGCAAACTCTAAAAATGACTAAAACTGTATTTGGTCAAGATGACTATTACCTTTTTAAAAAAATAATCTAACTATGAGGCTAGAAAACTATATAACTCACGCAGAATACCTTGATACCATCGAACTAGCTTACAAGGTTAAAAAAATATATGGTATCAACACATATTTCTTATTCAAAAAAATATGCATGGTAGCAGTATGTAAAGCTGGTACAGTAGAAACAGATGGGGGTTTTACCTCATATATCACTTATAATATGTTTCTGTCCAAATGCTCACACCATATATTTCATATGCTAGATATTGGCACACTATTTAACATAAGAAGAAAGTATGAAATAAATGAAAAATTCTTTGGAGTGCCAGTAGCATATATCTTTGATTTTAATGTATTAGAATTAGATGAATTTTTAACCAAACCAAGTGGCATAAAAATGAAAAGACCACTAGAAGCATGGGATTATTAAAACAATAATGATATTATGAATATGGACGAATTAAAACAATCAATTTTTGAAGCCGTTATCAATAACGGTGTGGAGTCTTCCAAAGCTGATATATTTGGCGATAATCCAATGGAAGACAAAGTGTATACCAAGCGCATCAATATCAACTCTGATTACAATGATATGGAAGTTGTCTGTGTTAGTGTGACAAACGATACACCTTCCTTCGATACCATTACAGATAATGACAGCGTTAGAATCAACGTAAAGAATCGTGATGGCGTTTGGTGCAACCTCTTCATCAACGAGGTATCAAAAGATATGCTCGAATTCATCCACAGCAAGGTCTATTCGCTCTAAACACGATGCAATATGCGCTGGACAAACAATAAACACCAATCCATGTTCTTCTCCAAGATAGAATCCCTACCTTGGAGAGAATTCAATGACAGACTAATACCCCCAAAAGTTATAAAGATAGATAAACCAATACGCATTATCACAAACGATAATGGTACTGTGCATTATCTCATCTATAACCTAAACGGAGAAGAGTATATAAAGGAACTAGGACAGATTGTAAAGATTGAAGACAATGATGTAGAACTGTCGGTTAAATTCACAACAGGCTATCTATCAACCGCACAAAGATTCCTAAAGGATAAGATGAGAGGAGTATGCAAGAAGATTGAAGCTGACATAGATATGGAAATGACCACATATAAGCGTCTTCAAGACGTATTTGGTGACGCAATTGACCCAACAATCTTGACAGCCGAAAAAAATAAAGTAACTGACAGATACCAAGTATTCGTACATAATATGAAATTACTATGAACTGGAAACCAAAAAAAGGAGTAGGTAAGACACTATACGTAATTGATATAAATAACTATAACTTTAATAGCACTAGCCCATATGTGATATGGACATCAGACTCACATTGCCCAACAATAGTGAAGTATACTGATGTCCTCATAATTACCAATGGTGCTACAAAGGGAAGCACATTCATAGTTGCCAAGAAGAAAAGCGATAGTGTTACTAACAAGAAAAAAGGAGACGCTGAGTATAAGACATATAAACTCAAGAAAATCAACTCTATCAACGAAGATAAACAAGGCGTTGTTTTAATGAGAGGACAGAATATCATTATATCAAATGATAAGAAAGAACTCTTGAACATATTCAGTGGATTATATAAAAAGAAAGAAATTGCAGCAAGAAAATCTATTGATGATTATAACGCTGGAGCATATAGCTATTACTCTAGTTCAGATTGGATTGGACAAAAATTAATGGAACAACCTAAATGCGTTATGGAATCATATAAAATTTTTGTAAAAAAACTGAAAAAAATATGACATTATATTGGGGATATAGAGAAAACAAAGCATGTAACCAAAATTTTCTCTTTTCTAATTCAATTGGCAAGGTAGAAAATATTGTTCAATTTTCTAAACCACATAAGGATAAAAAAAATAATAATACCTATGCTTTGGTGGGAAATACACTAGATGTATACTGTCTAGGAATGGTAAAAGAACAAACACCCAAGTATAAAGGCAAACTTTTCATAGGACAAAAGGTATATGCTACGTCTAAAGAAGAATTGTGCATATATTATAGAGAAGCAGTTAAAAAGCACAGAAGCGTTCTTGATGCCGCAATGAAAAGAGCAGAACAATACCTCACAAACCTACAAACAAATATAAACGCACATGCAAATTACCAGTATAATTGGGCTAAAAGCGAAATAGAAAGACTTAAACAAACAATTAAAGAATCTGAATCTCAGTATAAACACCTCATAGAAAGAATCAAAAAACTATGATTTGGATTAATAAAGACAATACGAAACCATTATATCTGTTGTCAATTGAAGACATTATAGCAAAAAGCTATTCAAGAGACATTAAAATTAGCAAGACAAATGATATACTCCTATTCTCTGTAAGCGGTAACGTAGCCACACTAGTTAAAGGCTCTGTAAATGATAAAGAACACCTTATACATAGACAACTACTAGGAGTGGAGATTCTGTATGAAAGTGAAAAACCAAGTATCTTCGCAATCCTATTCGATGACACTAGGATAATAGCTAGCGATAAAAAAATATTGCTAGATGCCGTTAGAACAATACTTATGAGGACTGAGAAATATTATTTCAATAAACTTACAGAACTTGATATAGGAAAATTGACGAAAACACTGTACTCAACAGAACTTAGGAAAATGTATCGTTATTTCAAAACATTACACGAGAAACTAAAAGAAATATAATTGCCTATATGGATGACGTTAAAGAAAGACTCATTCTAGGAAAACTGAAAAATATCCAGAATGTGGCAACACTGATGAAAGACTATTTCAAACCCTTCGACCAATTCGTTGAAGATAAGAAATATACCATCAATGAAGCAATCAACGCAAGAGAATCTACACATAAATACCTAGATAGATATGGTTCGTTTATGCTAGAGACAACTGTAAGGAGCATAGAGAATATCATTAACGGAATTGAAAACTAATGAAACTCAAAGATGTAAACCTAAATATACCACATTACATTATAGAAATCAATACTATGACTAGTCATATTTTTGTGACAAAGACAAAGTATTCCACACTAGAGAAGTCTAAGTACCTCTTTGTGGAAGACGAATTCTTCATCTACCCACACTTACAAGATAGAAACTCATACGTGGATAAACCAATTGTATCGCTGTTAGCAAACCCAGAGGAAGAGATATTCGTGGGAGGTCACTACATTAGATTCAACCTAAATGATAAATACTGTTTAAACTACATCGCATTCGACCTAGCCACAATGATACAACTCATACGTGGCTACTTTAAGAAACAATACGACATCGTAAGACAAACAGAAGGCGTAATATATAGAAACGGATACAGCAAAGACATACAAGAAATGTATAAACAATACTTGAACCAAATAAAAAAATATCTCTTGTAATATGGATATAAAAGACATTAAGGAAGGAAAGACTTTCTACCACCTCAGAATAACAAGAGGTGGACAAATCTATGAAATTAATGAGGTAAACATAGATGCCATCAGGGGAAATATAGAATGTATCTTCCAAATAAAATACACTCTACTCAACTCTTATTTTATCCCATATAAAATCATATATGACAGACTGTACATAGAAGAATCTAGTTCACCATACTTTATTAAGATGGGTGGAGAAGAATATCTTACACTACCAAATAAACAAGCACTTATGAAAGCAGTAAGAGCACAAATAATGGGACATTCATTTTACCAGCAACTAAAACCAATAAACAAGTTACATTATAAAAACGCAATGAGACTAATTAAACAACTGCATTGATTATGAAATTCACAGACCTAAAGAAAAATAAGGAATACTATGTATTCTATTTTTCAAGAGTGGATGAACTAAAAACATTCTCAGCACATTTCTATAATAGGGAAGATAAAATATACTATAAGCCACCAAAACTATATAAGGCTAAGTTCAACCAAATTGTAGGAAATCTAACACAATCACACATCATGCTGGATTTCTATAAATCAGAAACTCTTACCTATAATAAGAAAATGTATGAATGCCACCCACAATTGAAAGTAGATGTGCTGTTCCCAGAGAAAGTGGAAAAAGAATCACAAAGACTAGGAGATAATATACTCTGTAGCGCAGGCGATTGGATTATAGCAGAAAATAAACAAACAATAAAACAAATACTCAGAAACATATATAAGGCAACAACAAGCTATACAGCACGTAAAGACAAAGAAGGACATATCTACTATTCAAGGTCAACCATCTATATTACAAAAAAAACTAGAGAACACTATCAAGAATCAATAAAGGCACTTAAACGTGATACAGTATGATTATTCCTAAGACACTAAATAAAGCCTATATGCTCACACAAGGTAATATGCTCTACCTAATTGCAAGCGTAGGATATAAAACAATTGAACCTAGAAAAGCTACCATCACACAAATCATATGCGCCAATACAGATGAACCACAAGATTTCGTAATGGTACTAGAAGTGGAAAACTCATACATGAGATTCGTATACGTCACACAAGACCTCATAGACAATATCAAAAATAATTCAGTAGTCTATGAAGATACAGACCTATACTTTTTCACTACAGACCCATACCAATTGAAACAAAAATATAAAGATATAATAACACTAATATACCATAATAATAAACTAGAAAAAGCAATACATAATAACTATAACGATAGAGAAGAACAACTAAGAAGAATGTACGGACAATATACACAAAACAATATAAAAGGTACTATACAAAAAGGTATAAATAATATAAAAATCTATTGTAAAGAAAACAAATTGGGCTAGCACGCTTGGTAAAAATTTAATACTACCAAAAATTTTAGTATAAAACCTTTGTAACTATCTGATAATCAGAGTGATTTTTTTTGCTTTGAATTAACGAAAAAATTGTGTATAAATAGACGTATTCATTGGGCATTTATACAAAAAATTTTCGTTGAAATTTTTAAGGAACTGAGATAAAGTAAGTTACAAGGTTAATGTATAAAAACACACATAAAAAATAGGAAAAATGTAGGAAAAAAAACTGTTGTGTTTGTTTACTAGTTAAAAATTTCAAAATTATTCTAGCGTTAATTTTGCCTAAAAATTTTGGTTATTTGAAAAATTTTTCATATATTTGCATTATAGTAAAAAGTGTACATAAAATAATATGTCGAAAAAGATTAACATAACGATACCGAACAAGGTTAAGCCTAACCTTATTAATTTATTTCATGAGTATTTGTCTCGCAAGGCAAAAGAGCCAAGGAGGGGTAATCGTGAGGAATACATATGGGATGAAGATGACTATGAGGACATGGCAGCATATTGGGACGAAGTGTTTCCTGGTTGGGATGATGACCTTGATGATGATGGTGATGTTGTATTCCCTCCGAGCAACATCATTTACATGAAGCCCAAGAAAGGCAAGGACAAGAAGACTGCTTATGATGTTTTTTGGCAGCGCCATCGTAAACAACGTCATATACCAGATAAGCGTGAAGAGTCTTGGGGTATGAAAGGCAAGCACAAGCACAGTAAGGGTAAGAAGGGAAAGGTATTTGACGTAGATGTTCCTTACAGTGGTGATGAAGAGAATCCCAATGAGTATGGTTTTGAAGATATAAGGTTAGACACTGAGGATTACGAGCCTAGTAGCAAGGAGATTTGGTTTTATCCAGATTATCATTGCAAGGATGACCGATTGGAGTTCAATTCATTAAAGGAGTTTAGTGATTACTGTGAAAACATGGGCTATTGGGTTGACAAGAAGGTTGCTGAAGATATTTCATGGAGATATGAGAGTCACTGTTGTTTAAACCCAGAGTCAGAGAAGATAGGTTTGCTTGAAATTATGACCGCTCATAGTTATGGCGAAATGTTTTATGATGCATGTGAAGAGTCTGAATTAGGAGATTAATATAGACTATGAATAGAAGTAAGGATTTAAGGGATTTGTTTAGACAGTCTCTAATTAATGAGAGAAAGCGTCCTAAGACTGATTATAATGATTACTATCGTAACAGATATGGTGGTGGTATATTGGACAATGTTCATAGGATTCCTGGTAAGTATGGTAATGATGAGGTGAGGATATACTTCTACGAGTGGTCTGACCCAAGTAAAGCCCCACGTACATTCTATCAGTTGGATGCCTTTGATAATTTCTTGAAGACGAGTGGTATCTATATGGAGTTCTATCAGAAGGAGATTATCAAGAACTTAGGTACAGTATATATCACATGTTACACTGGTACTAAGAATCTTAATATACGTTCAACTTATAAGAACTTGCTTGATGCGTTACATGAGCATGATGCGAAGAGATTAGTGCCTAAAATACAACAACCCAAACTTATATTAGAGCCACAAGGTAGGTGGCCAGAGAATGATGGAACGTTCTTTGGCTAAAAAGTTGGACTTAAATAAGTACAAATAGGGTATGGAATATCACTTTTATTTATTTAGTTTTTCATGGTATTAGATTTAAGGTTAGCTTAAGCGGAAGTATCCATACGTTGCGAAACGTGTGGATGCTTTTTTTATATACGAAAAAAGGATGAGGCTTTATGCTTCATCCTTAATTATGTTCATATCTGCGATATTACTCTTACCATATTCTTTTATCAGAAGGGCTATTGTGCTTTTGATGTCAGACTCTTTCACATGTCGAGCACTATTCTTATTGGTAGTGGTCAATGGTTTCCCATAGAGGTCTGTCCTTCTGAAGTATGTATGTTTCCTCCCATTGAGAGTAAACTCTAAGATTGCTTTTCCCATATATATGGACTTAAATAAGTACACGTAGGGGTTGTGCTTACCATTCACGGTAGACACAATGCAATGATGTTACTCTTTCTCCATACTCTTCTCCGAAGTGGAAGTCTAGGTATTGTTTTTCGTTGTCAGCATCCCATTGTCCACCTCCTGGACGGCCAGAGTAGTTTCTCGCTTCACTTGGTTCTTTGGTAAACTCAATTTTACCTTCCGCAGTATCTAGAGTCTTCAGATACTCTTCCTTTGAATTCTGTAATAGATAACCTCCCATATTTAGTATGCTATTTATTAATGATTAGACTTAAATAAGTACAGCTTGGCTGTTGCCGCTGAACTCCGCTGAAGCGGTCTACAAGAGGGGTGATTAATAGTATGGAGCTTCGCACTGTAGATTCTCTATCTCTGGATACTCATCGCTGAATCCTCTACGTATCATATCCCTAGTGGCATTCGCATAGAATCCATCCCTACCTCTGTATGCATCATCTTCATTATTGGTGAATGTGAGTTTTCCTTGGGCGTAATCAATTTCCTTAATATATTTACGCCCATTACTTGTTTCAACGTAATACTTTGCCATATCTTAAGATTTATTAACTGTTCGTACCCAATTGGATACGCATATACAATGCAAAGATATGAAAAATATTTGTAATAAGCAAATTATTGTGTGGAAAAATCTCTAAATAGACTTAAATAAGTACAAAAGGGGTTCCTATTCATAATGCTGTAATTACAGCCCCAAACTTCTTGCCTTGTTCCTTGAGTTCATCAAATGTGATGACTCCTCTCTTATAATTGGAATATAACGCTAAAATAGGAATCTCATTTATTGTCTTACAATGGATGTTTATTGTCATTATATATATGGACTTAAAAAAGTACATCCCCACTGTTTCAACAACAATGGGGTCAGTACTGTTAATATTAATACTAAGTTTAAATGTTGTTTACGCATCTCTCATTTGAGAGATTACCTTTTCCACCTCACGGTAGAGTTTTTCGAGAGAGTTATAGCGCAAGATAAATGCACTACAGAATGGGTCAGTATTTGTGGAAACATTGAAATTTGGATACCAATGTATCTCTATGCCGCAATGCTGTCCACCTCTGACGAGTTCCTTGACCGACAAGCCACCAACTTTTAGAGCACCCTCCTTGAATGTTAGGGATGTTATAGTCACACCATTTGGTAGTGGCTTATCAAACAAGTCACATAACTTCAGCACAAGACCCTCAACCTTTGGTGAGGGTTTATAGAGAGCCTTGGCTATTGTCAGATAGTCTTTCCTCATACGCTTAATCGTTTAAGAAATAAATCCAATTAAGGCCGATAACGTAGCGGCCAGCACCAGTGAGGTGGATGTCCTCTTGGAAAGAATCTAAGCTATCCCAAATCAGCGAATCTCCGTCAGCGCAGGCTGTTTCGCTACGCTGTCTGTCGTTGAGAGTGTCAAGCCACTCCTTGTCATAGGTCTCCTTGGGGAATCCTACAACTCTTACGTTGCTTTTCTTGTCCATTTCTTTTTGTTTTTATCGTTTTCGTGGTGCAAAGGTAAGAAAAAAAATCGAGATAACCAAACGTTTTAATGATTTTTTTGAAATAATTTCTTTTCACCTTATTATAATATATAAAGACCCTAAGTGTTAAAAAACCTTAATAGCCAGCAATTTTATAAGAATTTTTTTGGTAGATTCATAATAATTTCGTACCTTTGCAGCAGAATTAAAAAAAGGAGATAAAGTTATGAAAACATTAGAAGAGATTTTGCAAGAACATTTTGGCTGCAAAAAGCCGTTCAAAAAGAATGAGAAACTTAGTGCAAGTGGTTGGGATGCGTATGGTAAACTTACGAAACTCATTTATGACCTTGGAGCACTTGGAGTGATTGAAGACGCAAACGAAGTGGTTGAATCACTTGACTATATTGTTGAAGAAGTTGGCTAAAAAAAAATATTATGGCAAGTAAGAAATTTACGATTGACGGACGTGAGTATGAGAGTTATCAGTTGAGTAACGAGCAGATTGTTCGTCTCATTAAAGATAACACCAAGGCTTGTTCTGAGGATAGAGATTTTCTCATGGAAAAGGTATTGGAGCGTTTTGAGTATGACCTTTGCCCAAAGTGTGGTGAGAATGATGACGATGTGTTTGCACGTTTCTTTGGCAACTTTGTTAATGGAAAGTTGCATAGCAAGAGGCACGTAGCAGAAGTGATGTGCCGTGAGCACAGATATTTGCAGAATGAAATGTTTAAGGTGTGCTTGGAGTACATAAAGTTGTTGGCTGAGAATTGCGAAAAGGGATGGTTTGACCCTCGCAATCAGTATGCAGCACAGACCTCTAAAAAGATTATAGATTACTTTAAAGAAATTGATTATCCCTATTAAGGTTATGGATAGAGAGTTATACGACAAAATTTGTAAGGTGCTGACATGGTATGAGCACCCACAAGAAAGTCCTTTGGACGAAAAAGAAGTGAGTGAAGAAATGTATTCCACATTGGTAGAAGTTCAAAATGCCATGTGTAATGAGTATGGATTCTAAATAAATAAGGTGTATGAGAAAGTTATTTATTATTTGTATAATGGTTTTGGTTGCTTCTATGGCCTTTGCCAAAGATAAACCATTTATTACCCATGTTACTTTGGCCACATACAATGCAGTTGCAAGCCAATGTGATGATAGTCCATTGATTACTGCTGATGGTACAAAGATTGATATGAAGAAACTCAAAAAGGGTAAAATTAAGTATTGTGCCGTGAGCAGAGACCTACTCTGGTGTATCCCTTTGGGAAGTGTGGTTCATATAGAAGGACATGGATATTATGAGGTGAGAGACACCATGAATGAGAGGTACGACCACTATATTGACATATTGCAGCATACGTCTCAAAAGAATTTCAAGAAGAACAAAGTAAGGGTAGAAGTGGTGAAAAAACCACAGAAAAAGAAGTAATTTTGTCAAGAAACAAGAAAAATTATTATAAATCTAAAAGAAATTTGCAATTTCGTTTGGTAGATTGAAAATAATTTCGTACCTTTGCATCGTGATTGAGAAACAAAGTTATTAACATCTTAAATTAAAAGGAGATTCATTATGAGTGCAATGATTGAAATGGTAAATGGTGTTGCAAGTTTCGCTGAGAACGGACGCAAGGAGCGTGCATGGCATGGTCTTGGCCAAGTTGTTGATGAGCCTATGTTTGTGGCTGATGCTTTGAAGTTGTGTCATGCGGACTATCAAGTGAAGTTGCAGCCAGTGGTTGCTTTGTCTGACGAGATTCTGACTGCCATTCAGAATGGCGAAATGATTGAGGCTGACAAGTTACTCTCTCTGATGATTGACAATACTCGTGCCACAATGCGCACAGACACCAACAAATCGCTTGGTATCGTCTCTGACAAGTATGGTATCGTGCAGAATGAGGACGCTTTCAAGTTCGTAGATATGTTCTGTAGCGGTAAGTACTCAGAGCGTGACAATACGCCCGTGATTGAGACGTGCGGTGTGCTCGGTCAAGGTGAGCGTGTGTTCGTCACCGCAAAGTTCCCACAGCCTATCGTATTGGACGCACAGCGTGACGATTTGGTTGATATGTATGTGGTTTTCACCACCTCTCACGATGGCACTGGTTCAGTTCGCTGCATGGTTACTCCAGTTCGTGTGGTGTGCAATAACACCCTTAATTGGGCAATGAAGAACAACATCGGACGCATTGCTTTCCGTCACTCTTCCAAGGTCATGGATAGGTTAGACCTTATCAACGCTGAGAACGCTGAGTTTGCTTACAAAGCAATGAATGTTGCAGAAGTTTATGCCAACGGCATGAAAGAGAGTTTCGACCACCTCCGCAACATCAAGTTGGCTGAGACTGATTTGGAGAATATCATTGCACAGACGGTACTCTCAAAGGACGCTGCCAAGGTGTTCATGGAGACACGTAATATCGAGCATGAGGACATCAAGACGAGAGGTCGTAACATCTTCCTCGGTGTCCGTGAGTGCTTGGAGAGTGGTGTAGGCCAAGAGGGTCAAGAGCGTGGTACGGCCATGTGGCTGATGAATGGACTGACAAGCTATTATCAGAACGAAGCCACAGAACGCTCCGCTGAAATTAAGATGGATTCTATCTTGGATGGAAACATCTACAATAAGGTGCAAGGCGCATACGATATGTGCATGGAAATTGCAGCATAAATGTTAAAAATAGACCCCAACTCAAAAAAAGTTGGGGTTTTATTTTGCTAATTCAATTTTTTTTCGTACCTTTGCATCACGAAACAAATATAGGAGATAAAATTATGAAGTTTACAGAGTTAGAAAATTTCCGCTTTAACATTGGCAACACGTCAGAAGAACTTGATGTTGTTGCAACAAATAATGGTATTGAAATTGATGGAGAAGTTGATGGCGAATATGATGACTGCTATGAAAACATTGTTGACGCGCATGACTTGTGCAATGCCATTGATGATGCAATTCTGAATTGTAGTTCTTTGAGCAAAGAGGATAAAAACGAATTAGGCACATACCTTGGTGCTGATATAGATATTAAAAATTGGTGGGAAGAAAACTATGGATAAAAAATATTTAATACGCATATACATCTTTTCTGAAGAAATGGGTATTATTATCAATGACGCAATAGATGTTGATATGATTGCCCTTACACAGAGTTTTGATGGGGTAGAGGGGTGCTTGGCTATCTATGATGGGAAAGTGTCTCAGAATGGCTTAAAATGCCTTATTGGACTTGGTATCGCCTATCTTCCATTAAACAATTATGAGGACTTTGTTATAACTTGTCCTCATTGTGGTGAGAGAATTGACGATGATATGATACTTAATACCTATGACGAAACTTTATTGAGTGGGTATAACATTCTGTGCAACCGAAAAGATTGTGGGTGTCAGACCGCAAGCGTGAAATATATAGGAGAATAAGTTATAATATAAGAAATATGAAAATTCAAGTAGGAAAGGGTATTAAGGTTCAGCCGTTAAGTAAATATGCGACTGACGAGGAAAGAAGTGAGTACAATGCAAAGTTAAGAAATATTGGTAGAAAGAAAGCAAATAGAAAGAAACTAATTGCATTTTTTAATGGCACTTTAACGAGTGATGGTTGTTCAAAGTACTATAAGATGGCAAAACGCCTAAAATAGCCATCAAGAAGTTGTGTATATATAAAAGAAGTGCAAATGGAGGATAATGCGTATATACTTTTTATAATTACTTGCATTTTAGGCTTAATAGAAGTGATTGGTATATTCTATGTATGCTTCTTTTATGAAGGAGAATAAAAAGAGGTGCAAAGGTGTATGTAAGGGTTCGATTCCCTTCGTTGAACTGGTGTTGTCTTTCCATAGACACACCTCTTTTTTTTGTAAATAATTCAGAAAAATATTATTATAAATCTAAAATAATTTGGTTTTTGTTTGGCTAATCCAAAATAATTTCGTACCTTTGCATCACGAAACAGATAACACGTTAAACAATAAATAAAAAAGGAGATTAAAGATGATTGGTTACATGAAAGCCTTACAAGAAATCGGTGTTACGTACCTTGGTAATGTGGCACAGAGCATGAAAATGCGTCTCTCTTATGAGCACGGCACAATGACATATTGTTTGTACCTTGCTCCTTGGAATATGAGCGGACATAATGTTTGCCCCAAAGGTCAGCACTGCCATGAGTTTTGCCTTAATGGTAGCGGACAGAATAAATGTGATGAACTTGCAAGGGGTGTTGAAGGCTCTAAGATAAATCGTTCACGTATCAAGAAAACTAAGTTGTTCTATGAGGATAGGGCACGTTTCATGGAGATACTTGTGCATGAGATTGAAAGCAAACGTGCAAGGGCAAAGCGTTTGGGATATGGTTTTAGTGTGCGCTTAAATGGTACAAGCGACCTCTCACCTCTCGCTTTCAAAGACCCTATAAGCGGTAAGAATATCTTGGAGTTGTTCCCAGACGTGCAGTTCTATGACTACACCAAGGTTTATAACAGAGTGAAGTTAATGGAACAATACCATAACTATGACCTTACTTTCAGTTATGACGGATATAATTGGGATGAATGCGAGAAGTTCTTACAGAATGGCGGCAAAGTTGCAGTTGTGTTCTATAGCGAGAATGAAACGCTGCCAAAGCAGTTTAAGGGTTACAATGTGGAAAGTGGTAACGAATATGATATGAGGTATCTTAATTCCCCTCAAACAATAATAGGTTTATCTTATCACAAAACTGCAAATGATTATAAAATAGTAAATGGGAAAAGAACCTTTATTAAACCTAATACTCCCTTTGTGATTGACCTTGATAGCGAAACAGATGTGGATTGGGGATTTTAACATTTCCCCACCACATTTTTCCACAAAAAAATTTGGTAGATTCAATTTTTTTTCGTACCTTTGCATTGTAAAACAAAAAGAGATTAAGAATATGAAGATTACAAACATTACTTGGGAAACCGATGGCATTGAACAAGAAAGTCTTGGACTGCCTTATGAGGTAGAACTACCAAAGGATATTAATGCAGACGATGATGATGCAATCAATGATTTTCTATCAGACACCTATGGGTGGTTAGTTATTGATTGGTGCATAGAGTAAAATATGAGCAAGTTTGAGACCTATACCTTATATATATTGCTTATGCTATGTATAATTACTATGGTGTGGGCATTGGCAGAAATTCCATAATCATTCTTCTTTTTAATATTTTTTAACGTGAATGGGGAAGACCAAAATTTGGTTTTCCTCTTTTTTTTATATATCTTTGCCAAAGAATTAAACAATAAACTATTTTGAGAAATGAATAACAACGAAAGTAAAATTTGGGAAAAATTCTATGGCAAAAAGGTCTGTTCCGAGAATTTGAACATAGAGGGTTTTAAGAAACCAATTCCTTTTGATATTTACGATGGTCATGCAATTTGCGAGGATTACAGAGGACATCGTTTTGACATGGTTTATCCGCAACTTAAAGCCGTTAAGGATAGCAAAGAGTTGTCGGATGCAGTTATAGAGTACATAGGTGAGATTTCTGATAAGGAAGAAATCACAGTCATTCACGTCCTTATGGCTTTTAACACCTTATATAAAGATGGTGCAGAGATTAAGCCAAAAGAATAACAAACTATTATAAATTCAAAAGAAAACAAACATCATGCACAAATATACCATACAAATGAATTATAATGCTTCTATCGTTGTTGAGGTATTAGCCAATGACGAGGGCGAAGCACTTGACAAAGCAAGAGACAAAGCCGAGGACGCTGATATTCGTCAGTTTACAATCGGCAGTGAAAACGAATCAAAGATACTTAGAACAGACTAAGTTTTTTCATAGTTTTTTATTGTTTTATGTTAGTTGTTCCGTGGACTGGGTAGCGATACTCAGTCCTTTTTTTGTGAATAAAGGTTAAAAAACCAGCCTTTTACAAAAAAAATTCCATTTTTATTTTGTCAATTCAAAATAATTTCGTATCTTTGCACCACCAAACAAATAAAAGGAGATTAAAGATATGGTAGAAGCAAAATTAAGGGTCGAAATGACCGAAACAAGAAATGGGAGCAAAAACCCTTTCTATGGTAATACTATGGCGAAAAAGGTAGTTGAGGACATTCTCTACCATGATACCGATACGAGAGAGAATGTTGCTCCTTGTGGAGTTTACGCTACCATTGCTATTAATAGCGAGGTGAAGTTAGGAGAGAACGATGTACCTTTGAAAACGATAAAAGTATTTGATATTAAAATCAATAATCGTTATTTCGATAGCGAGGGTGATGGTGGCTACGTTGCATATTTCACCATTGAGGAAAAAACCTATGAAGTATGGGTGCGTTTTGAGGACAGACACCTTATGGAAATAACCCTTTCAGAATGGCTGCAAAGTTCATATTTTGAAGATGGAGACAATGCAGATAACGTTTACCATGTGCATGATTTTACAACAATATCAGAACTCATTTGTTAAAAAGGGTTAAAATCCCAGAGATTTTTAAGAAAAAGTTTGGTGGTGTGAAGATAATTTCGTACCTTTGCGCCATCAAACAACAAATAAAATAGTAAATTATGAGCACACCATCAAGAATTATCCTTAAAGTCCGCAAAGAGGACATAGGACGCAAAATAAAATTCGACCCCACCAAACTGCCAATTCCGCTTAAAGAGTGGATAGAGACAGATGAAAATGGGAAAGTATGGCTCGACCAACGAGGTAAAGACCTTTGTAGGGTGGTAACGCTCAAAGGTGACTACATTGGTATCTATTGCCATTGGGATGGTTGCCTTGATAGTGTAGGAGAGACCCTTAAAGAGCATTTTAACGACTATGAGACTGCCCTTAATTTGTTAGTTGGTGGTTTCTGTAGCGGAATTGCAAACGGCCATGTTGCTCATTATGCTAACAGAAACATAGACAAATGGTGCGATATTAAGCCAATTCAAGGCTCATTTAATAAGGTATATGAAACTATATATGGGCAATATAATTACCTTTTTGAAGATGGTGTGTGGAAAGTGAGTAAAATGAAAGAAAATTTCCACAAATTCTAAAAAAAGGTTAAAATCCCAGAGATTTTCCAAAAAAGATTTGGCTAATTCAAAATAATTTCGTACCTTTGCATCACAAAAGAAATAAATAACATTATTAATTAATTAAACAATAGGAGATTAAGACTATGACAAAGAAAGTTACTGAGACTAAGAAAGCAAAGTTTTCACTTGACACACGTGTTCGCCTTGTAGCCGAGAACGAGGGCGGTAAGGGAGTAAAGATGCCCGTGTGGTTCAATCTGCCGCAGCATAAGGCACTACGTCAGCAGCACATCGACATCTGCAAGAAACTCGTTGAGTTGTCGGTGGCTAACGGAAACTACCCTATTACCTATCTCGTTTACTTCGCAGTAGGCAAGAACGCTCACCGCAAGGAGGTGTTCGAGGATGGCTACACCAAGTTTGACGAGAAGAAGGCCGAGAAGATTTTCTCATGGCTCAAACTCTTCGCCAAGTACCACAAGAACGACAAGTTGTTCCGCAACCCCAACGTGGCTCATGCTCTGTGCCGTTTCTACGACAAGTTCAGCACCAAGACCAAGGACTTCAAGACTGCAATGGAACTCATGGAGAGCAACCCCAAGGTGGACGTGAAGAATGCCAAGGCCATTGTGGAGGGCATGGGCATTGCCAAGCAGACCGAGGAATCGGAGTTGGCAGCAGCCGAAGCCGCTATGGAGCCAGCAGTTGTGACCGCATAAGGCAGTAAGTATCCTCTAATATAATAAGGTGTGTGGGGCAGTGTTCCCCACCACCTTTGAAAAAAAAATCAAAAAAGTTACGAAATTATTTGGTCAATTCAATTTTTTTTCGTACCTTTGCATCACGAAACAAGAAAACAATTAAGACTATGATTTCAATTGGACAGATTATCGCCCTTGCAGTGTGCGTTGGAGCACTTGTTGCACTTCCCAAGGTGATTACTCACTTCGGACAGAAGAACAACGATAAGGTATAGACCGCAGAGTAAAAACAAAAAACAATAATAATTATGGGTATCTACGAAACAGAGTTGGGTTATAAGGTTACAGAGTTCAATGGTGGACTTGACGTGACAGAGGATGGCGAGTTTGTTTGTGAACTCACTGGTAAGACCCTCAACGATTATCGCACAGACAAAGATGACGAAGATTCCGACATTGACGAGGAAAAACTTAACGCTGACATCTACAAAGAGCAAGTTGATGTCGAGGATTTTATGGCCAATATGCAAGGGAATTATTGGTTAAAATATGTTAAAAGTTAGATAAAAATTTGGCCAATCCAAATAAATTTCGTACCTTTGCATCACAAGAGAGAAACAAAGTAAATAACAAATTAAAAAACAATGCAACTATGAGTGGACAGAAACAACTTGAAAAGGCTTGCCGCAACAACCGATGCGTGGCAATCCCTTCAAAGAAGCGCAAGGACTACGTGTTGGACGAGAATGGTCAGATTAAGTGCGACCCTAAGACGGGTGAGCCGCTGACCAAAGATACACAACTCTACAACATCTATAAGATGCGCTAAACGTGCCAAGGGGCAAAGGGGGCAGTTAGGTCAGGAGATAGTCCGCACCTCCCCCACCCCATTAGGGTAGGATAAAACAAACCAAAGCGAATGGTAAGGTGAATTAACTAAATGTAGCGTCAGCGGAATGTCGGTGAACTTCACGTTGGAACACCAAGATTGGGGAAACCTACCTTACTTTTTACCAAAGGTTAAACGAAGTTAAAATTTGCTGAAAGATTTGGTCAATTCAAAAAGATTTCGTACCTTTGCATCAGAGAAAGCTTAATTGGGGTAAGCACCCAAACTTACAAAGAAAGAGAGTAATGGAACGACCTCCGCCCTGAGTGGTTTAACCGCTTTTTAATTTGGATTATAATATATCGAATATTAACGCCACAGATAATTTGAGGCAGCAAGTGGCATAAAAGGGTAGCTGACCGCCCATCCTCAACGAATATGAGACAGAGAGACCGACCCTATTAAGGGATTATATTATAACACTGATTTAATTAAGGCTAATAAAAAAAACTTAGAGAGACCGCCATTTATCAGCCCTGCCGTTAAGTGCCATGTGAGCGACCAATACAGAGAGCCGCCACGTCCGATAGGCACATCAATTCACCCCAAGCCGCTATTAGCCGCGACATTGGGCGTTCTATGGGGCATCTTCGGTCATTACCTTGCTAAGTTTGCCCACCCCCTCCAAATGTGATAACGTGCGCACATTTCTATCAGCAAAGTAGAGAGGTTGGTTTAGAGGCGAGGTTTTTATTAACATTTAACAAGGGGATTCAAGGGGCAGTGCCAAGTGCGCTGATTGATGCGAGGCTTGCCATTGTCCCATCCCCATTTTTAACGGCTTTTTAGCAAGTTGAGGTGAAATGAGTGTGCATAGTTTCATTTCTAAGGTGCTACCCCCACATATTTGAGTGGACGATGGTTGGGTTTGAGCCCCTTTAAGCCGACTTTTGCTCGTTGCGTTGTGATAACGCTCTTTGTTTTCCATAATTTGAATTGTTAGGTTTTTAGTTGGATGATGGGTTGCCCGTGAGGGTAGCCCATCGTTGTTTTTATGCTCAAATGTTAAATTTTAGTTTTTCTTGAAAAAAAATTGGTGATTTATTTTGTCAATTCAAAATAATTTCGTACCTTTGCATCACAAAACAACAAAGCAGTATTAACAATTAAAAAGTAAAAGCAGTATGAAGTACGATTCAATTGATTTTTTTGATGCAGTCAAGCACTACGGAGAACTTAACCATGACGAAATCATGGAGATTACCAACGATGAAGAAATTGTCATTAACGGAAAAGTAGTAGATAGTATTCTCGATGATGATGGGTTGAAATATTCATACATTGGTGATGATGGATGCGCCTATTCAAAGCGTCTTGACATTGACGATATTGACGAAGAAATTTGTGACAAGATTTATGAGTTCCTTTGTGATAATCGTAACGAGAATCTTGATTTCTTCAACGGATTGGGTTAAAAAAATGAAAAAGGTTACATTAACATTTATCGTGCCAAACCATGTTCTCATTGATGCGGAGAACGAGTTAGGTTGGGGTAATTATGCCAATGCCGTCACAATACTTGACGAGGGAGGTGTTGAAAGCAATTATGATGTGACAGATTGTAAAAGTTTGTCGGTCTGAAAATAATTAAAGGATTGGAGTTATGGGGTCAATGTTAATAGCATTCGGTTGTGTTATTCAGATGTGTATTGTTTTCATGCTTATACACGACAATAACAAATTAAGAGAAAAAATAAAGAACTTAGAAAAAAAGTAGCGTAAATATTTGGTGGTGTGAAGAAAATTTCGTACCTTTGCGCCATCAAACAACAAATAAGGAGAATAAAGATATGAATATGGCAGAAAAAGAAAAGGATTTGATTGGTTTTGCCCATAAGGTAATCAGTTTCCGCATGAACGTCATTAAGGCTTGTAAGGCAAAGGGAATTGACGTTCCTACTGACGAGCAGATTAGTGACTACATAAACGTTTACGGACTGCATTTTGAGGATTTCATTGCAGACTTCACAGAGCATGAGGGTATGTTCCGTTGTCTTAGAACTCCATTAGAGGAATTTAAGGACGAGATTGAAGAAATCTCATGGGGTATACCGCCAACAGAGGACGAGATTGTCGCTTTCTTCAATCAGCACGGCAATAACGTGACTTTGTTTTGTCAGCAGCGTACAATTAAGGAAATGAAACCAATAGTGCGCAAGACATATCTTAAAACAATCGAGAAATTATCCACCAAGCACCTTGTAACGCTTTGGAATAAATTCATCAATGAGAGTGCGTTATACGGCTCTGATAGCCATATCTATGATTTGGATAATGATAAGCATTGTTCATTTTTAACCAAACACATGGATGGAGAACAGCTTCAATGCGTAAACAATCTTGCAAGAAATGGTGTGTGTTTCATTCAGTGGTTCGACTTAAATGATAATTCCATTAAGTCTAAGACTGATGAGGACATTAAAAGCACTATTACCGCTTATTGGGAAGAGATTTTTGAGCGCATTATGCTCTATCCGTCAGCATATTGTTTCGACGTAGAGATTCATTGTGAGGGCGATGGAAGCACTTATTTCGATGATGTGTTTTTCCCCATCATTGCCAAAGAAGTAGGTTATCTCATTGATGGTGATAAGGGAACTATCAAAGAAATTGAAAAATAATTCTTAAAAAATTTGGTGGTGTAAGGGAAATTTCGTACCTTTGCGCCATCAAACAAATAAAAAAGAAAGAATTATGTTTTGGATTTTCGTTATCGTGTGCGTAGCAATAATGGGGCATGACATTTGGACTGACCCAAAGTTTAGGGAAAAACTTAAAAATGTGGAGGAATAAGGTATGTATTATGGTTATTATCTTTTGCATAATTATCATGTAATGAAGGAACTTGAACTATGCCTTAATAGTGCTGAATTTCATCCAAGAAGAAAAAAGTTAAAAGGTTATCAGAAACGCAAATAAATAATGAATACGAAAATATTACTTAAAAGTGGCTTTGCCAACTGCGTGTTTGTCAACAAGACACCCAAGGCAATTAAGGAACTCGTCATGAGGGTAGTAAAAGACCCCAAGGTGACACTTTTCCCCAAAAAGCCAACCAACATCGAAATCGAGCCTATCAACGACATGAGCGACAAAATTACTCTATCGTTTGATGATGAAGAAGTGACATCAGTCTGGTCATGGCGCAAGTCAGAGGACGGAAGTAGGTTCGTCTTATCAAGCATTGAATAATCATTTTCTAATCTCCTTTTTGCTGACTGCAAATGTTAAGGAAAGTTAAAATCCTGACATTTGTGGTCTTTTTATTTTGTCAATTCAGATTTTTTTCGTACCTTTGCACCAAGAAAACAAATAATAGGAGATTAAGATTATGATGAACATTTGGATTCGTTGGCAATGCGGATATTTGGCATACGTTGATTGTAATAGATTAAATCTACGTTATGGCTCGATTTATTTCTACAATGAAAAGGGAAAAGTTGTAGAATGTAGCCTTACTGATACTGCTCAGTTTGATATGCGTGTTAATTGTGGTTTTCGCTTTACAAAGAGTTGTTACAAACTGAATTTTACCAAAGGCGATGTATTTGCCGTGCGTCATAAGGGCAGTGAATATGACCTTTATATTCCAATGAGTGAGGTAGGTTTTACCATGTTGGAGAAGAAAGAAAAAGTTGTCAACGAGGGGATGGACATTATAGTTAAGAGACGTTGTGCATTTAACGCATACGGCCTTAACTTTTGGAATCCAAAATGTGATTGCCACAATTTCTATCGTCTTAGGAAAAATGAACGTCTTAATTTTGAAATCCATATTGGAATAATACGTACTGACAAAGGAAAAATGATTGACGAAATCGTTGAATCTATCTATAAGGATTGTGGAGTTACAATTTCCGTCTATGATATGTCAAAAATAATTAAAAAGTATCGAATTGAAAAGTTGGAATAAAATTTTGTCAATTCAAAATAATTTCGTACCTTTGCATCACAATAATAAATAATAGGAGATTAGAAATGGATAAGATTAGAATCAGACAGAACTACGAGGACTACGAGAGGGTACAAAAAGCCTTTAAGGAGTTCGTTCATGCCCTTGTGTGGGAATCTATGGATATTGACGCTGGTGTGCAAGAAGAAGAAATTAACGAGCACATCGCTAAGTATTGTAGAACAAATGGTGACCAGATGATTGCACTTACCAACGATAGTGTTACTAAGTTCATCAAGTCGCTTAACTCTCGTTTTGAAGTTCATTGCTATGAAATTGACGCAAACGGCAATGCGATTGTAGAAACTGGAAAACATTTCAACACCGATAATGGTGTTATCGCTTTCAAAAAGGCAGCAGAGTTCTATCGTCATGCTAAGTGTCCGCAAGTGAACATCTATGACAACGAATTGGATAAGTATGTAGCCGAGTGGGATTGATATGAACAGAGAAGAACTTTTAAAGAACATTCGAAGAATTATAGGTAGCAAGAAGTTTACCTTTTCTGAAGCCTATATTAAGCAGTGCGGAAATACACCTACAATAGGTGTTTATGAACGTAACTACCATGCAATAACTAAAAAGTATCTCTTCATTGAGTGTTGGGGTCGCTATCGTTATTCAGAGGAAGAAAAGGAGTGGGGTTGGTATTTTATGCGCTATCCAATTTGTTATTCAGTTGGAAGTGGACAGAATATCCATAAGGTTGAACTTGAAGATATGTTCACTAAAGACTTGCAGAAACTCTATGACGATTTGCTTTTCTTTCTTTGGTGGGAGAAAAACATCCACTTGCAGAGAGTTGAAAAGGAATACAACGAGTGTCGCAAATACGTGGACATCTATGATAAAATAGAGATTTCTAACGAAGATATGAGAAAATTGGAAAATCATTGATATTTATATTTGGTTTTAAAATTGATTTTTTATATCTTTGCAGAGATAGAGGAAACCGCCCAAAGTGAGTGAGGAACACTTTGGGCATTTAAGGAAGAAAAACCTTTTTAAATTGATTGGAAGCAAACTTGGGGAGGTTTGCTTCTTTTTTTTTTTATCTTTTTTGAAAAAAAACTCTTAAAAATTTTGGTCAATTCAATTTTTTTTCGTAACTTTGCACCATCAAACAAATAAAGAATTAGAATTATGAGTAATAGCAAAATTAGAAAGCAGTTGGAAGCTATTGAAGCTAAGACTAAAAAGTATTCTGAGTATACAAAGATTGAGAGTCTTATACTTAACTATCAAATGTGTAAGGCATATTTCCATGATAGTGGCGCAAGCATCATAGGTGTTGCTGAGTTGATTCTCAAAGAAAAATATAATCTTCCTTGGCAGACGAAGTTCATCCATAGGGCATTGTCAGATGCAAGGGGAAAAAATAACCCCATGATTTCCATCCCTCAGTTCAAGTATGATGAGCGATTGCATGACATTCTTTCGAAGTTCGTGAAGAAGAACTTTGACAAGATGGCGGCTGACCAGAAGAAAAATAGCACATATCCCTTTGCATTTAGGGATTTGATGGAGAAAAATTCATAAATCTATTCTTTTTGTTTTTGTGGGTGTAGTTTTTAAAGGCTGCGCCCACTTTTTTTCTTAAAAAATGTTAAGGAATTTGGTCATGTCAGAGGAATTTCGTACCTTTGCATCACGAAACAATTAAAGATTAGAATTATGGCAGACGTTAAGGCATTTATCAGAAAGTGGAATGGTCGTACCTTAGAGGACGATGGTAGTTTTGTATCAAAGGAATTTCATTCATTTCAAGTGGCTTTCTTTAATGCAATGAGGAAGATTGCTGCATCCCTTGGTGGTGAGGTTGTTAACCCTTGCTATGGTCATTATGATATGTGTGGCTTCGTTAAGAGAGGCGACAAGTATGTGTTCTTTAACTATTCCAATGGTTGTGGTCGTGGTGGCAGAAGTCACGTTGCATTGAAGAACGATGGCAATTGGCTCACTCCAATGTATTGCAGAACAGCCAAACACGATAAGGATTGGACTGGTGGAAGCAACAACAATTGTTACTTTGAAGATTGTGAGAGCGTTATTGAGAGGCTATTAAATTCTTGATTGAATTGTTAAAAACGTTAAAAGGTTTGGTGGAATGAAAAAGATTTCGTACCTTTGCATCGTAAAACAAAAACAGAAAAATTATGGATTACGAAATGAAGAAAATCGGAGGCTATGAGAAGGTATCTCTCAACACTTTAAGAGAAATGTATAATACCATTATGCTTTATATCAAAGGCAATCATGGTATATTCTCAGAGAGAGGTAGGCAGTTCTTCACTTGGGGTGCTAAGACCTTCAAGTATATTGCATCAGAAGATGGCTGCTATGGTATTCAGTTCTCCGTAAGCGGTTTGAAACATCGTGGTAGAGTAAGAATCTATTATAACCCAGCAAGTGACTACTTTGATGTAGAGTTGCTCCGAGCACGTAAAGACGAACTTGTTTGGGGTTGTGAAGACCTCGACTTTGAGCAACTGCATAATGTCCTCCACCAACACATTGAGAGGACAGACGACCCAGAAGTTTAAAAATATGTGGGTCAAAACACTGCTGATATTCTGCGCAGGTTAGCAGTGGTGGCGCATCAAGGGGATGGCTAATAGTCCCTGCGGCTGCACTAAGCACAAGAAATTTCAGCATCGAAAGACGAGGATAAAAGACAGAGGGAGACTGCAATCATCCGTCCTCGTAATTCTGATGTTTGTGACGATAATACGTCCTGTACGATAATTCCTTTGGCGCGTCATCTTTCCCACACTTTTTAAGATATTGGCAAGGTTGAGTTGAAAGATGGGATTGGGTAGCCATCGCAAAGAGAGGATAAGGATTGCCCACACAAGAAATCAAACCCCTCATAACCTTGTTATTTTTTTTCTCATTCTTTTCTCCTTTTGAACCCCAAATGTTAAGGAACGTTAAAAGCCTGACATTTTGGGGTTTTTTATTTGGTCAATCCAATTTTTTTTCGTACCTTTGCACCATAGAAATAACAATTAAAAGTTAAGGGAAATTATGATAAGAGAAGTTATTTTAGTTGAAGTTGTCACAAAGAGTGATATGTCAACAGACAAGTCAAAATGTTTCACCAATACAGAAAAGGCTGAAAAGTATTTTGCTGATTGTGTGAGGGAACTGATGTCAAACATCGAGCAAGACGAAATTGACAATGCGCTTGATGATGGCTTTTGGGACTGCATATATAGTGGGGTCACAAATGATGAAAAGAGCGTGATTATCAAAGAAATATCGTTTGAAGAAGATTAAATAAAAAACAATAATAGGAGATTAGATTATGAGTGTAAGAAGTGGTCACAAGACAAGTAGAAAGCCAATTAGAAATTATAAGGGGTTTACCATCATCCAAGTTACAGATATTGACTATGAGCGTAGTATTTTTGACTCAAGCCGCTATTCTGACTATCCAAAAAGAAAAGAAGTTCATTACGATTTCTGCAAGGAGGACAACGAGAAGAAACCATCGCAGCACTACGTAGCATGGGCAAGTAAAATCAGCGAGTGCATGGAATGTATTGATAATTTCATCAAGGATGATTCAATCTATTTCACCGCTGAGGAACGTAAGAAATACGTCTATAGGCCAAATGAAAAGTGTGGGTGGGCGTATGGCTATGATAGTCTTATGAAGTTGCTGAAAGAGCACCAAAAGGCTGACAAACGCATGAAAATTCTCATTGAGGATAGGCTTACTGATGCAAATTTCCACCATGAGAGTGGCTTGCTTTCAGAGGGCAAGTATGACGAGTATATTGCCTTTGTACGCAAGGAATTTCCGTTTAGGGAGAAGTTTGAAGTTTATACCTCAACAGAGTGCAAACGCATCAAAAACCCCAAGCAGTTTGAAGATGGTCTTGCGAAAGTGATTGCTGATTACCTTGCAAGTCAAGGAGTAAAAGATACATCTGTAAATGTTAGGTTTATAGAAAATTGGTGAAGTTCGTGAGAATGTGTAGCCGAAATAAGGTAAATTTGTGAATGTTTGTTAAAGGGGTTGAAATATACCCCTTTTAATTTTGCCAGTTCAAAATTTTTTCGTACCTTTGCATCACAATAAAACAATAGGAGATTAGATTATGTATAACGAAGAAGTAAGAACAAAAATGAAGTTCACGAAGTTTAACATCTTCACAAGTGATGGGAACAAAGAAGTTACCGCACCTCGCAGAATGACGTTGGACGAAGCGATGCACCATTTCAAGGCTCTCGCAATAAGCGGAGTGGAATAACGATACGTGTGGGGTTGGCTACCTCACTAATAAGAAAAGCGTGGGGCTTATGATGGAAGTTGTGTCGCTACAACACCAAAGAAGCGCAAACTTAACGCTATGTGGAAGTTACCTTTGGATGGGTAGTGGAGTTGAGCCAAAAGGCACAAAGTACAAGTGTTCAGAGTTCAATGTGGAAGCGAAACCAGAGTGATTATAAACATGGCAATTTATTATAAATTAAAAACAAATTAAAGAATGAAGAAAGTATTATGGCTTATTGTCTGCCTTATGACGATGGTATTTGTGTCGTGTGGTGATAAAATTGAAGAACCAACTAATTTTGAAATAAACATCACCCCAATTTTTGAGAAGTATGATAATTGGACAAGTAATGATTTGGTATATAAATCATTTGAAGAAGAAATACTTTCATTCTTCGAAAAAAGTAGCGGTAAAACATTTTCTAATTTTTATAATGGAAAAGTAAAATTTGATGAAATAGTAGAATCGCCAAATGGCTATGAGAAAACAGATAGTGTAGTTGTAAGATTTAAATGTAGAGAATATATTTTAACTAAAAATGATATTGGCGGTCATAATTCTTTTTTTGTACATTTTGATGTAATAGGTAAATTAAATAAATCTGATGCAATGGCGTTAAATGATATTACAGAATATTACATAGATGGACAAACAATTTGTTTTTTTCCGCAAGTTTTTACAAATAGAACCATAGGAGAAATTGAAATTGGTACTATAGTGTGTGGCGATATAAAAATTAAATAAATGTTAAAAAATCTGGGATTCTTTGGCTATCTCAGATTTTTTTCGTACCTTTGCATTACAATAAAACAATAGGAGATTAGAATATGACTTGGTTTGAAATTGACACCATTTATAAGAGTGGCAGAAAGAGAAATGAAATTATTCTCGCGGCAGACGAGGAAAGTATGTGGAAAGAATACGACAAGCATCACAATAACAAGTTGGTGGATTCATCAGCCATTGTTGATGCTTGGGATGAATAAACAAAACAAAAGGAGATAAGATTATGAATAGTCAATTTGGAGACCATGCTTATCAATCACCACAAAGCAAGTGGCTGGAAGAGCAGTACACACGTGAGAGAGAACAAGGCATTTACCGAAGTGGTTATAATTCACAAATAGACCATTAAGATTATGATGTTCAACAACAAATTCAACGCAGACGGAACTATTCACTTTGAACCATCGGAGTGGACGAACACAGACCCAGACCAAGGTCAGTTTTGCCGTAAGGTGAATGATACTACCTTTGAATATATCCAAATTAAGGATATGGAGGGTAAGGAGCACTCCAAACATTTGCTTGAAACTCTCAACGACAAGACATATATCAATGATTGGTATCAAGACGAGATAGATGTTATGGACTATGACGTTGATGCAATAGGTCATTATGTTTCTGCTTATGGTGGTGACGAGTTCTTAGGCGATTCAGAGGGGGCAGAGCGCAACCAACTGATTGCAGAGTGTATTTTTGAAACAGATTTACTTTGTGGTGGCTATGATTGAGAAAAAGATAAAGCATATTTTCTATGTGGATGGTGCTGACAATACAAAGGACACCATTTGCGCATTTGAGGAGCACATTGACTTGCGCCATAAAGAGTGCATCGAAGTGATTACAGAAAAAGTAAAAGAAGTGTTCCAAGGCAATGTGTTTATGACCGAACACGCAAAGGACATTGCAGAGCAAGTTGCCTATTGTGACTACACCACGATTGACCAATATGATTTCGGTGTGGAGGAAATAACTCTTTTTGAGTGTTAAAAATGTTAATTCTTTTGGTAGTGTGAAGATAATTTCGTACCTTTGCACTACCAAATAAATAATAGGAGATAAAGATATGGCAAAGAAAAAGTTTACAAGCACTAAAATTCCAGAGATTGTCTATGAAGTTATAGACGAAAAATGGCTTGATGATGACACTTATGTTGTAGTTTTTAATGAAATGAAGGACGAGGATTGTCTCACCTATCATCTTGAAGTCGAATACCATAAGGACGAAGATAAGATTACCTATACAAGGGTATATAGTTTTGACATCGTTGAGGCTTTCATGTTTGTTTCTCCGTGCTTTAGAAAGCAGATTGAGGAATATGTGTTGCAGCAAGTAGGGGTATTGCGAAAGGGAAGTTTCGTCACAGAACAAGAAGTTGTCACATGGCTGAAACTTGACATTCCCCAAGACACATCTGTGGGGGAGTTGCGTGAGTTCCTTAATTCATTGAAGTTTGAAGTGGTGCATACAATGACACCGAGAGACGAAAAGATTAAGGTTTTATCCATTGAAACTGCAAAAAGACGAGTATAATAATTAAAACAAAATAAAGCTATGGCAAAAGAATTAGAGCGTATGCGAGACATTCGCATTGAACAGAAAAGTGTACGTGCATCATTGCAGAAGCGTGAGGAACGCAATAAGGAGTTGAGGGCACAGATTACCCCCATTTGGACTGATAAGGAGAAGGACGAGCAAGTTCAGACTCTCTCCAAGGAGTTGTTCAAGGGTCGTGAAAAGGTTAGAAACTACCAAAAGGCTTTACGTGCTTTCAAGGTCGATTTGCGTGAGACCAATCGTTTCTATGACTTGGCCAATCGTTAAAAAACGTTAATATGAACTACGTAGTTAATTTCTTCGCAGAGCCATTAACAGACTATGGGAAGTTGATGGAGCAGCAGTCAAAAGTAGAAGCACCGAATCCAATTTACACTGGTGGGAAGAAAAGCAAATATCTAACAATCTAAAAAAAAAGATTGAAAAAAGTTGGGAAAACATTTGGTTATCTCAACTTTTTTTTGTACCTTTACATCAACAAATAAAAAGAGATTATGAAGAAGTTTAAGATTATTAATGGTAAGAAGCACAAGGCAATAGGTTACACCTATGATGGAAAAACAATCGGTTGGATTGCTTGTGGTGAGAACGATTAAAAGGAGATAAAGATATGATAGTAATTAAAATTGGCAGAGGACGTAGTAAAAGCGGTAAAATCCTCGACAGAAATACAACTTGGTTCAACATCAAGACGATAGAAGATTGGGAAAGATGTGTTACTGAATGGAGTTTGAAAAAAAATAGTGGTAAACCTATTTTTATGTCTCGCAGTGGTCGTGCATATAAGGAGATTAGTGGTACAGAATTGTTACGACTTAAAGACAAATTATAATATGGAAGAGTGGAAGATTTTATGGTGGAACACTCGCTACGAGGTTTCTAATCTTGGTAGGGTACGAAATAGAAAGAGTGGCAAGATATTAGCCACAAATCCTACAAAGTCGCATAAGAAGCCGCAAGTATGGCTTTACACAGACTATTTTAACAGCACATTGCAATATACACTTGATAAACTTGTGTATTTCACATTCAATGGAGTATCATCAAGGTCTGAGGTAAAGCGTGTTAAACATCGTGACGGAAACGTTATGAACTGCAAGTTAGATAATTTGTACATTTAACTAAAAAAGTTGGGAAAACATTTGGTTATCTCAACTTTTTTTCGTACCTTTGCATTACAATAAACAAAAAGAAATATGAGCGTTACATTAAACAGATTAGTACGAAAAGTTAAAGCCATTGATAAAACCCATCATAAGTATAAACTATTGATGAAGTATGATGGCGAAATCATTGCTGAGTATGATATGTCAAGCGGAGAAAGAACACTTGATATGAAAACTCCAGAGCAGTGGGTAAGAGGGAATATGGTTTTCCTAATAACACTTGCTGGTAAGGACGAAACTAAAGTTGAAATCGAAAAAAATTAAAGTATAGAAATGAAAATTAAAATAAATGGTTTTGAGTTGTTGATTGCAATGGCAATAGTGGCTTTTGGTGAGTTTAATGGTACTCAATTTGAGTATTATCCAATTATCCCCAAACCTTTCTGTAACAATTTGGATTTTCAGAGTTCTTGTGGCTGCAATGCCGACTTTCTCTGCATCCGTGTGAATGACTTGTTCAAAGTGGACGTTTGGTTTGCTGATGAAGATGGAGAGACCTTTTGGTATGGTCTTGACGAGATTAAGGTGAGCCATCCAATTCTCTATACTGCCATTGTGACACACATGGCTGATGTGATGCGAAATATTGAAGATTAAATCTAAAAAATTGTTAAAATGCGTAAGATTATTTGGTAGTTTCAGATTTTTTTCATATCTTTGCATTGTCTTTGAGACGATAAGGATAATAAACTCTACATAGCTTGCGGTGGACAAGTTGAAAAACCACCTTTTGGAGAATACCAGAGGAGAACTATCCGCAAGGGTAGATGTAGACAAATGGGCATTAAGTTCGTGCTTAATGTGTCACTTCGGTGGCTTCGTGAGTGCAAATCTCACTTCTTCAACTATGATAGGTAATCGCAGTAATGGCTAGTGCGGAGCGCCCATTAGTCACTGAGAGTCGCAAAGCGTCACTCAAACTATTCTAAGGCGTATGGTAAGTGGTTCGATTCCATGCCTATCAACTACTGCTTTTAATTGTTAGTGATTTGTTGACGAGGGGTGCTAGCCTAGAAGATGTGGCTAGTGCCCCAGAGGTTTTTCTTTCTTAATATATTATTATTTATAATAATATATTTCTTTCTTTTTATTTTATAATTACCTTATTATTTAATATTATAATATATTTTTATTAAAAAAAGAAAATATATAAAAGAAAAAAGAAATAAAGCGTTTCTAGTGGCTTAAAAAACGTTCTCCTTAATAGTTATCCATTGAATATGCAAAATGCTCTCAGAAGACTTTAAAATGCGTTCTATGACCATTTAAAATTATTTAACTAAAGATTTTTTGTTAATTCAAAATAATTTCGTACCTTTGCACCACAATTAAAATAGATTTATAAAAGTTATGAAAACAACAAACATTAACGGAAGCAAATGCGCATTGCCTTGCAAGGTCATATCCCTTGGGTTAGATATGCAGTGCCACCACGTAGTGACATCTAACACAATCCTATCCGTCAACGAAGAAAATGATGAGGTCATTGTCGAGAGTGAGGATGGCATTAAACTTCTGCTTCACATGAAAGACCTTGATACTTTCTATGTTGACACGAAAGAGAATCGTGATAGGTTGGAAGCACAATGCAGAAAAGAATACATTGAGTGGAAAGAAGCAGTAAGAAAACAACTTGAAACTTGCTCTCGCAGATGCTAACAATATATACTTAAATAAGTACAATAAGGGGGTAGATACTTCGTGATAGAGGTATCTACCTTTTGTTTTAAGGGCATTTCTAATGGGATATAATAAAAGGCATCACCTCAACTGAGATAACGCCTTAGAATGGACTTAATTAAGTACAAATATGGTCTCAAACACTTGAGTTCATTCAACAATATAATGAGGATTGCTTTCAGGTAATTCACCATGTTTTATTACTTGTTTTCCAAGTCCATATATGATAGAATCCACATGAGCAAGTAACATTGCAGTTTCAACTTGTTCTTTCCACCATTGTTCTACCTCATTTAGTTGAAATGAAGTGTTCTTGACAATCCAATTCATATAGAAAGGATGTTTACTTATAAGCCATAAAATATAGTTTCCTTTATATTTCCCAAAATTCATTACCCTACCTATAAGAAGGTCATCGCCGCAAATACTTCCATCATTTATTTTATTTTGCAAAAAATCCTTAATGTTAATCTCTGTTGCCATAGTTATTTTAGATTTATAATAATTTCATTTTTCTATAAATTTCCATCTAACTTGTTTGTTGGGGTCAGCACCGAGGTCACAAGCCTTGGAGAAAGCATCATCAAGATTCTCTCTGTCTGACTTGTTGGGGTCGCACTCATGTATCAGTTCCTTGGCTTCCCATTTATCCTCAAAGAACTTCTTAACTTGATACTGAAACTTAATCTTCTTCGCCATATTATTATAAATTTATATTATTTTTACAGAGAGAAAAAGATAGGGGATTATTTGCGAATCCCCTTTTGGTGTATGCTCAACTTCAGACAAATGCTCTCTGTGATGTCCTCTGCAACGCTCTCAATTTTCCACTTGGGAGCACGACCCTTGTAGGTATCTGTGAGGTCAGCCACCAACCAATCGTAAACCTCTTTCTGTGTCTTCAAACCTGCGGTCTTGCAGAAATCTGCGCACTGATTAATGAACTTCTGAACTTTCTTGTCTTCTCTGTTAAGCATAATTTTATTGTTTTTAATTGTTATTATTCTCGTTAATTGTAATGCAAATGTACGAAAAAAAACTGAACTGGCAAAACCAATTCAGCCTTTTAACTCTTATTTAACACTTGGCGATATTGGCTTTCAATAGACTCTGTTCGTCTAAGTCGATGAAAACCAACTCTTTACGTGCTCTCGTTAAAGCAACATATTTCAAGTTGAGTTCTTGTTTCAGTTGCCAATCCAATTGATTTTGCCACGTCAAAGGTAGTTTGTTTGGCAGTAGTATTAAAACTCTATTTGCTTCAAGTCCTTTGCTCTTATGAGCAGTTGAAAGCATGACTGCGTTTTCTACTTTTTCGTCTGTAAATAATCTGTTTACATACGATTTAAGTTCTGTGGTGTCCTTAATGCTATACAAGCAGATATTTTCAATGCACTTGCATCTATCCTCTAAATTGAGATACTTCTGTGCTTGCTTCGCTTCTGCTTCTGTGCATTTCCTATCACTCTTAATGGTGGCAATTAACTTCTGCTTTTCGTTTTCAAGGTAAGCAAGCACTTCTGTTATGTCCTTGGTGTTTGCGTTCTCTATAAGCATTTGCAAGTCTTGTGCAATGTCTTTGCCCTTAACGACTGCGGTAATACCACTCTGAATCAACTTCATGCACAATCCAACGAGGGGTGCAGACGTTCTACAAAGCACCATATCGTTCTCTCTGAATAGGTCTGTGGAAAGACTATTAACATGGCTGATTTCTCCGTCTATTGCGCCCTTATGCGCTTGAATCTGCGGCACAAGTTCTTGTGCGAGACGTACCATATTCTTACCACAACGATAATTAACCGACAAAGGCAATTCAATGGTATTGCCTAAATTGGCAATTTTGTCAAAGGAATTGCAGTCAGCACCAGCGAATCCGTTAATTGCTTGGTTTCTGTCACCAACAGCAATAAAACGTCCACCTTTGGCAGCACAAAGCATGAGTTCTCTCTGTGCCGTATTAAGGTCTTGGCACTCGTCTATAAACACATACTTGAACGTTGGGATATGTTCTCTGTGGCACAATGGAAGCACAATCATATCAACATAGTCTATAACTAAGTCCTTTGGCATTTTATAGGCATCCTCTAACAAGATGTCACATACCTTAACTTCGTCAAAGAGACAAAGAATATTGTGCTCGTCACACAAGTTCTGTAATCTCTTTATTTCGCCATGCTGAATGAGATTAACCCTTGCAAGGTCAAACAACTTCTGTACGTTACAAGAAAAACCCCAAACCTTTGCGGCTGATGTATCTGGTGTAACGATGCTTGACAATGCGTAAACGTTCTGTCTCACATACTTCTGATACTTCCAACTATCCACTTTAACGTACATCTTATACTCAGGATGATTGTAAAGTTTTTTCAGTATGCTAAAACCAAAAGCATGGAGAGTTGAAACATCTGCATAACCTTTTAACTTCTCTTTTAATTCCTCTGCAATCAATCTGTTAAATGCAAGGAATTTCACGTCACGCTCATGCAAGTGCAAACGCTTGCAAGCCATGACAATAGTTGTTGTTTTTCCACTACCAGCGACTGCGTTAATGGCAACGTTTCCATCGCCATTCTCAACTTCGTTGAATATATCAACTTGGTAGGGAGATAACTGCATCTTTACTAAAGCCATACTACTTTTAATTATAACTCTGCAAAGGTACGAAATTCCAATGACATGACAAAATATATTAACGTGAATTAAGAAAAAAACCCAATGTGTTAAAATTGTGTTAAATTCATAAAATCATTTGGCTATCTCAGATTTTTTTCGTACCTTTGCACCACGAAACCAATAAAACATTAATGATTATGGCAACAAAGACAACAAACAAAGTTCAGAACAGACCCCTCTACGAGATTGCACATGACATCCGCAAGGACTGGGGCAAGAAGGTATATTTTGGTGCAAAGCCTTACCTCGATGCTATGGCTACGCTCAACTCCATCAACGACACCTATGGTTGGGATTCGGCTGAAAACATTGTCCGCTACTTCTTGGCAAACGCATCAACTTGGAGAGGTGAGACCGCAAAGACAATCAAGAAGGAACTGAAAGCAATGGTAGGGCTTAAATAGCCCACCACGCTTCTCCAACGATACTTTTTTTTCATCTGACTGCGCTACCGCTTGTGAAAGTAGTAGTGTGGCTAGTTTTTGTTATATATCGGACTTAAATAAGTACACCATAGGTATAACCAGCACTAAATGGCTCACGTTTCTCAACGCAAACCATTCTCTCTATAACGTTCTTCTTGACAAGGTGGTTGGACTCGAACCAACGTTAAACACACCAATCCATTGATGCTGCATGAACCAACTCTGCTACACCTCGATATTAAAATTGTGGAATACTCGTCACCACTTCATAGGGTAGTTTCAACCCCTTACGACCCATTTGTGCTGTCCTCTCCTATTACAATACTATCTCTGCACTTTAAGGATAGGTAGGATTATAAGATACTCTATTTGCACATTACTTCCACACCATTGTGGGTTGTCTGTGTGAGGTCTTATTACTTCTATTGCACCTACTGGCTATATTTTCCTCTAAATTACCAAATCAACTTACGCATACTTATTTCAAATTTTAATTGTTATAGATTCTGTTTTTTAATCACGATGCAAAGGTACGAAATTAATTTGAATTGACAAAACACATCAGCAATTTTATTTGTTAATTAATGTTAACCTATATTTGTACTTAATAAAGTACGCATTAGTGGTAAACATGAAAAAAGGTAGGTGTTATCCTACCTTTTCTCTTACTCTGTGATGTTCGCCCACATTTCTTCAATCTGTGGCGTCTGCCCGACTGCTACGATGTTGGAGAACTTGTAGTTACGAACCATCACGATGTCATCGTCAGCGATACCGCTCTCACTCTGCTTGACTGACTTGTTGGGTGCTTTATACAAGTGCTCCTTGATAAACTCCAACTCGTCTTCTGTGGCGAAATGGTCACTCACGATGTAGAAACTCTCGAAGTTGGTGCGGTCATTATCCTTGAACGTCACACACAACTGGAGACTGCCATCTTTCTGTGCTCGCTTGATGATGTTGGGAACAACCCAATCGTAGCCACTCATGGCATCCGACTTGAAGTTGGCAGCGTCACCTTGTTTGTCTAACTGACGATTGATTGCCTTGGCGTAGTCGTAGGCTCTCGCATTCGTCACCTTGGTGACTTTTACGATGTTGGGCATCTCACTACCAAACTTGTTCAGCCATTCTCTTGCCGTAGCCTTGGGAGCACGGAAATTGGGAGTAGAACGAGCAATGAACCCATAACCAAACTTGCATGATGCGAAGTCCTTACAAGCAGCGATAGTGCTGAAAACGTCCACAACTGCGATTAACAACTCACTTACAGAAAAATTACTCTGCTTCATTTTACTTAAAGATTAAATTGTTTTGTGGCAATATTGCCGATGTATCAATGTTTCAAAAATCACGTTGTCTCTGAAAGACGATGCAAAGGTACGAAATAAATCTGAAACCACCAAACATTTTCTCACTTTTTTTTCATTTTACCCCAAAGTTTTCCACTTTCTTTACAAAATATACCCAAAATTGCACAAATATGGTGTTGAAATGAATAAAATATGGATAATTGCATAAAACTCGCATCAATATGCAGATTTTCTTAAAAAACGTTAATAAAACGCATTTTTTTTGCTAAATGCTTGCGTAATTCAAAAAAAAGCACTACCTTTGTACTCGCAAACAAAAAACAAGAAGTTTAATTTAATAAAGTATCGTAATATGAGAAGTATCAATTTTAAGGAGAACAAAAACGTTGTACGCAACGAGGGTTTGAGCATTTATATGAGCAAAATGAACGCTCGTAAGCCGCTTTCTGATAGCGAAGTAAGGGAGTTAATCACCAAGGCACAGAACGGCTCACAGAGAGCACGTAACAAGGTCATTGAGGCAAATCTCCGTATCGTTTGGAGTATCGCTGCATCCTATAACGGCATGGACGTATTTGAGGACATTCTACAAAACGGCAATTATGGTCTGTGTGTGGCGGTTGATACCTTTGATGTTTCACGTGGAACAATGTTCAGCACATGGGCTTTGGAGCAAGTTCGCAAATATATCTGTATCGGACTGACTGACGAGAGCCGCACAGTTCGCCAAGGTGCTCACATGGTGAAAGCCAAGGCAGACTATCACGCTGCAAGCATGGACGCACCTTTGGGCAACGAGGATGGCGATGAAAAAACTTTACTCGACACCTTTGCAAGTGCAAGCCGAGCCGACAACCTCACAGACGCTGCCGACATGAAGTTGAAAATTGAGTACCTTATGCGTGGCTTAGACGAGAGAGAGAAAGCCATTGTGTGCGGTCTCTTCGCTATCGGATGCGCTGATGGTGAATGGACTGAGGGAACACTCGCCAAGCGTTTCAATCTCACCGAGGAACGAGTAAGGCAAATCAAGTGGGAAACGTTAAAAAAGATGAAAGAAATGGCTTGAAAAATCTTGACAAAGGTAGGGTGAAAGCCTTGCCTTTGTTTCACGTGAAACATTATAGGGAGTATGGTGGGGAGTACCTACCCCACCTATGTAACCCCACCCCCCAAGGGGGATTTTTAACACTCTTTAACACTGGACAGTTTTGTAAATAAATTCTAGGGAAAAATTTTCATCTTTTTCACAAGGGGGTCCTCTTTTTTTCCTTTAATGGCGTTTAAAAAAAATTCTGGAAAAAAATTTAGAATGGTAATTCATAATTCTCTCTATGTTGATATTTAAATCCATTGTTTTAATTATCATCTTGTGGTTTGATTTTAATTAGTCCTTTTTCTATTGCTTCTTGTCTCTTTAGGTATATCCTATAGAGTAGTTTTTCTATTATAGTTAATTCTCTTGCGAATTGTTGCGCATTTGAGTGTTCTTCCTTTCTACCTTTATAGTGTGGAACGTGTACGTGTCGTACATACTTTTGGTTGTCTTGAAACACAATTGTATCTGTACCATATATGTGATGGCATTTAACTTGGTGTTTCTTATCACTAAAGTTTTTCTCTCTAACTATTTCAGTAATTTTCTTTGCCCATGCGTATATTACTTTTCCATCCCTTTCTCCATTATTTGTATAATAGAAGTAGACGAATTTTCCTATACAGTTTTCTAGTTCCTCGATTGAATTGTAGTATTTCATTAGATTGTAGTTTTTCTAATGTAGATATACTTTGGGTATCTTCCTAGTACGAACAGTGTAACTGGGCATATCCACATCCTCGTTATTTTGTCTTCATCATTTGGGTCAACGTGTGTATAGTTTCTTCCCCAAATGAGTTTATCTTTCCATGATGTCCATTCCTTTGGTAGTGATTCAGCTATGAATTCGTCATAGATGGTTGTTGCATGGCTGACTGGTTTCTCCGTGCATATGATATTGACAGTTACTTCATTTTGTCCATTTGCATAGAGTTCGCAGAGGTCATCTGCTCCTGCTACCATTTCTAGGTTGCCGTGTTCGAATCCCCAATGTTTAAAGTCGTAGTACCATCTTTTGATAGTTGAATTGACTTCAGCCACAAAGTGAAGGTTATATTCATTTTTCCTAATCAATACATTTTTGATAAGAATTAGAATTGTGTAGATTTTTTTCAATAGTTGTTTCATAATGTTTTATGGAAATTTGTAGAATATCCTTTCTCTTGGAAAGAATACTTTAGTTATTACCATTCTCTTGCCGATATTTTTTTCAAATTCATCCACTTGGCTGCAAGAGAAATATTCTGATACATCCTTATTTGTTGTTACCTTGTATACTACGCCATTCTTCACCTCTTGTTTCGATATTCTCATAACTACCTTATCTGGGTTATGTTTTGCCTTAATGAGTTTGCCATCGTAGAGAATTTTATTTGGTGGGTAACGCCAAAGTGACGAGTCAATTTGATATTCAAATGATTTAAAGTCTTTTGCTAGTGAAACTCTTTCATTATATTTTCTCACTAGTAGTTCTTTATCGTTTTGTTTAACGATAACACTATCCTTGGCTACTGATGCGCATTGAATGATGAATGCACAACAAAACAGTGCAAGAGCTATAATAAGTATAAGAAAAAATGATTTTGGATTCATATAAGTGTTGCTTTAGTCCAATTTCGAGTCCAATGTTCGTCTGTTTGTACGTGGTTGGGTCTGACCCATTTGCACACGTTATGTGAGAATACATTGTTTGGGAATGTTTTAGTGGTTCTTATAACGACACCCTCACGATTATTTCCAAAGAGTGATGGTTCATTCACTAATGAATTTACCAAATTTTCCAATTGTTTTTCTGATTCTATTTTTCCTCTCCACAGTTCTGGGACTGTTGGTACTCCTAATATTTCAGCCCAATACTTAACGAAATCCCAAGATGCCCATTGATTTGATATTTCGTCATATTGTGCGAACATAAACCAATATGATGGTAGTTTATCGTAGTGTATTGAGTGTTCTCCGTAGAGATTTTCCCCAAATACGATTTCATTGTCTTGGAGTAGTGGTTTCACTTTCCAATAGAGTCCATCGTCACCCCAGAGGTTACGTGACCAAGGGGTACGTGTTGGCGCACCATGACTACGTGCATATACATCTTGCGAGGTAAATGCAGTATTTTCCCCATCGAGCTTTTCTGTGATGACGATTTCTTGGTCTTTGAAATGGTCAAACCAATTATCTTTCAGTTTCTTGTCATCTTTCGTAGCTCCAAGAGAATATGGTAGATGATATGTCCTTGGGTATTTCATGATTTATATATTTTCTCGTTCACTAATTGGAATTCAATATCTTCTATTATTCTTCTCCATTTATTGTCGAGTTTTTCCCAATATCTATGTCCTTCTATTGTATTAGCCCATCCGAATGCATAGTTAATGAGTTCGCAATATTGTTTTGAATTGAACAATACTCTAATTGGTTCTATTGTAAATGGGTTTATATTATTTTCGATTGTCTTAAAATATAGTCGTTTCTGACTTCTCACAGCATTTTTATACCCATTAAGTGCCTTATTCTCTTTCAGAAACAAAAGGAATTCTGCAACCATTTCTCTATATGTAATTTTTATAGTTTTCATTCTCCCCACTTATTAAGTCTGTCTGTTGTTAATAGTTCAAAGTACTCATGCCAATCCAAGTCAACCTTATCTGGTTTCCTACAATCTGTCAAGTCGATACCCATATACTTGATGCATTGCATTGGTTTGATTTGTCCTTTTTCTGCCTCAAGATGGTGTTTTGCGCATAGTGCAGCACCATTGGATAGGTAGTAGCCTCCATCGTTGAAGAGTTTTCTATCCATGATGTGATGTGCATCCACTGCATCGCAGTCGCAATTAGGTACGCAGCATTTGCCTTTTGTCTTGGAGAATACTTGTTTCTTAAATTCCTCCCTAGTTAGTAGGTCATTGTTATTCGATGCCATTTTCGTTTGCTTTTTTAGCTTGTTCTTTCATATATTTGTCAAGGTTAAGTATTCCATCAATGAGGTTTGAGCCACTGTTTTCTAGCTCTTTATCTTCTATGATGGATTCTCTAGCCTCACGTAGTGTCCATGAATTCTTACCTGGTTGTGGGGTCATCATATATACATAATCTTCCCCATGCAGTTCTATTTCCTTATTGATTGCGTCAAGTGCAATCTGTTTTGCTTCGTCTCTAGTCATAATGATACTATTTTCTCAACTGCAAATATATGAAAAAAAGTTGGGATAGCCAAATTATTTAAGTAAAATTAACTATTTATTAGCATGAACAGAAAGGTTTATATAAATTCGAGGCAATATGGTGCTATAAAGGAATCTGAATGGAATTTTCATTATAGTCATGGTCAAGAGCATGATATGCGTCCTTATGGCAGTGATTCTAAATTTCGTATGGCTGGTCGTGAGACTGGGCATTTTGGTAGTGGAACATATTTTGCTACTTATAAGGGTGATAATAATTTAAATCAGTATCGTGATGACACGAAGAATTTCAATCCTAATTTCATACAAATGTCTGATGGAATATACAGGGTTGACCTTGACATTTATAAAAATTTGTATAGGGTTTGGAGTAAAAAGCAAGGTGATGTATTATACACAATGTTAGCCAATTTAAACCACATGGCTAATAGGATTGCATATATGGGTCATTTCAGTAAAAACATAGCATCGTATGACAATGCTGACGTATATCAGAAGATTAAAGCTAATGCAGATGGTTTGGGGTTGAAGTGTCCTTCATATTATGAATTGACAAGGATGGCTCAAAAACTAGGTCAAGATGACAATGATGTGAGGTCATTTTCAACAGTATTTATGGAATGGAATGGTTATAACGGTGTAAATGTAAGTGGCGTTGATTATTATGATAACACAAAGCATGGTTCTGTCATATACGATTTGTCGAAAGTAAACACTGATATGGAAGAAGTTATGCCAAAATCTTTATATACTGGATATAAAGATTACCCTTATGATGATACTGTTGTACAGAATGGTTTTGATGACCCTAGGATTGAATCATTGAGGGGTCATAGGGGTCTTTGGGTACATAAGCTTAACGACATGCCGTTATCTCAAGCAATGAGATTATTAAAAAACTATATGAACAGTGGTCACATTATTTATTCATTTGACGTTAGGGGCATGAACGATGAATTAGCAAAAAGGTATTTAAGACTTTTATTCGTTAAGAATCCTCGTAATTATTGGACTGGGAATTTATGTGATGATGTTGTTTATGGCGATGAAAGTCGTTTATATACAAAATTAATTGAGAAATTAGGTGCTTATTATTGGATTAATTACGAATCTAAAAAAGGTTCTGTATTAATAAATTTGCTTAACAATTTCGGAATGAATTTAGATTGGAATTTAACCACAGAACAAGAAAATGCAAAAAAAGAAGAATACCTCAATATGTTAATGGGGTATATGCAAAGGGAGTTAACGGATTGGGAAAAGGAGTTTATCAATGAAGATTATTATTGCAAAGAGGATTAAATTGGGCAACTATATAGGGTTTGACCTTGATAATTGATAAATGCAGTCAGAGGCGGCTGCATTTTCTATTTATGTTGATATTTATTATTAAAATAACGAATTAATACGTATTATAATATGAATAAGAAACTTATAAGATTAACAGAAAGTGACCTTCATAGAATTGTGAAGGAGTCCGTTCAAAGAATATTAAATGAAGTTGTGGTTGGTGGTCAATCATTACATGGTTATTACCCAAAGTGGAAAGACGATGCATCTCCAGATAAATCACGAAGTGCTGTTGATTTTAACGCATTATCTAGATTTGCATCACAAAAAGGTAATAGCAGAGTCGCAAATAATGCAAGAAATTCTTACAAAGGAGAGTTGAACGATTATGTTAATAACAATAAACATCGTGCCTATAATAATAATGTCGCAGCATTTACTGATTATAATGATATGGTTTTAAATAATGGTGGAATTGATAAATATAACAACATTGCCGATAAAAATGGACTTGAAAAACCATTTGAAAAGGGTAATGCTAGCTCAATCAATTATAGAAGAGGCCACCGTATATAATTTGGTAAAAACCATTTAACGTTATCACAATTATACGCATTGGCTGAATTATTGAATTGGAAAGAGTATAAGAGGGTAAAGATGGATAGGAATACCATTCTTAACATTGTCCAAATATAGAGTCGATTAAGCAGCCATCAAACCTACTCTGATTTCAGACCACTTTCTAACAAGTCCAATTGACTTGTCGAACATATGGGCGAATCTTTCCGATTCGCTCATTTTTCTTGTGTTCCAACGATAATGGGGTCAAGCCCTATATAATTGCCTAAACAAAAATAAAGAGCAATGACTGACTATTACTCTTTATTTTTTTCATCTATTGTGGTCAAACCATATATAATGGCAACTATATAATTACCTTAAATTGTTAAAAGTGTTTTACATTTATCCATGAGGTACGAATACAGTGTTGGTGTTCGTACCTTATTTAATGCTGATATTTTTGAATTAAAAATTCCTCCGATTGGAAATACTATTTGTTTATAATTTTTGACATGTTTATATATTTCTTCGAAATCATCATCAATTACTTTTTTAAATTCATCAAAATCATCATCAGCCCAACGCCCAGTTATACCTTTATGTTGTGGGTTATACCAGTGTTGTGTTGTAATTGGGTATGCGTTATCGAGTCCTCTAATCAATGCTGTTGTCATTGATGGGTAGTGTTTACCCTCTCCGTATTTCTGTGAGTACCATGAGGTATTTGGGATGAGTGATTTACCACTATCCCTATCTGTGTTGTCAGTGAAGATATACATGGAGTCTTTATCTTCCATTACGTTTTTTCTTGTGTATGGTATTGAGCTTCTTATAACTTTCATAAATTTCTGTCCAGTTTTCATCTATATAATTACACCATTTTAAATATATAGTATATAATCCATCCAAAGTAGCTTTCATTTTTATTGGGAATATCAAGTCATTAGGTGTATATAAACCCCCTATTATTGATTTCAATCTTTCTTTTATTTTTATTTTTGAAATAGTGTTTCCAATAGTATTGATGGTGTTATTAATTCTTATTATGTTATAACCGACATTTGACCCATATTTTGAATATCCGTAAACATACATAATTCCCAATGCTTTTTCTTTTTTTAAGAATTGGATAAGTATTTTTTTGGTTAATTTAATTTTAAGGTTCTTTTCTATCATATTTTGTTTATTTTAGGCAAATATATAATTAATAATTGTAAAAAACAAATATTTTAAGTATTTTTAGATATTTATGTAATATGGGTGTAATAAGAAACATAAAGGCTTCAATTGATGACAAGTCATCAATGAGCGTTAACAGTATAACGTTATTGGCATCTGCCATTATGGGTGTGATTGTTGGACTTGTAATGTGTTTCGTATTGGTATATGATGTTGTTTACGATGGAAAGGTTGATACTGATATGGGAGACATGGCTATGCTATTGATGTCTAGTGGTGTTTACATTCTTGGTAGTGGTGCTCCAAAGGCTTATGTTGATTCTCGTATGAAGACTCGTTCTTGGGTTGAGAATGAGAAATTGCAAATTGAGGCTGAAGAGGACGTTGAAGACTACAGAGCAGAAAGAAGAAGAAACAGAAGAAAGAAGAACCAGATTGTTGATGTTGAAGGTGACGCTGACGATGGTTCTGAAGATAACTTAGATAACGAATAAAAATAATATGAACAAGAATATTCTTAATTATATTGAAGAATGTGAAGCTTGGAAGGTTGGGATAAAGAATCTGCACTGGAGTGCTGATAACTTATCTCAGCATGAGTTGTGTGATGACATTGCCGATGAGATTTCAAATTTTGAGGATTTGGTATCTGAGGTAGAGCAGTCAATTAGCGGTAAAATCAAGTTAAATGGTTTTACTCCAAAGAGTTATAAGATTACATCTTTGAAGTCATTTGTTGAAGATGTTATTTCTGCTACTCAGTCATTCTTGAAGGAACTTGAGGGAATGGGTGAGAAATACGTGGGCATTAAGAGCGAGTGTGAGACGTTCATTGGCACAATGCAGAGGAAGTTATACCTTGTCAACTTTACGCTCAAGGAAGAGCTTAAAAAGAGGCTTAGAGACAGAATAAATGAGTCAAGACCAAAGAATTTAGCCAATACAGAAGATGTAGAGAAGTTCATGGGTAGAAGACCAAAGACAATCAAGGCTAGAATTAACCAGATTTACAGAATTGTAAAGAAGTATGGTATTGACTCAAGGAAATACCACGATGAAGCTTGGCAAGCAATTGACGATTACTACAGAGCAATTACATCTTTAGGTTGCGAGGTTGAGTTGAAGCCTTGTGGACATTTAAACAATGCTGATAGCATGGAGTCTGATGGTGGATATTGTGATTACGACCCATATGACCATATGCCACGTTCAAAACAATACGCCATTAAGATAATGTTCGATGATGGAATGAATATTGAAGGATATATTAAGTGTATGGCTGCTGGAACTGTTGAAGACCCATTCGCAAGCTATGACACTTGTATGGTTCTCTGGCCAAAGCAGAATAATGTATTAGAAGCTAAAAATATTAGTAAACAAATGAGATTAACTGAGGCAGAGCTTAAACAAGTTGTTAAAGAGGCTGCGATGAAGATATTATCTGAAACGCCATTGAACTATGATATTGATAATTTCAGTGGCAGATGGAACAAAAACGTGCCAGATGATTATATTGATGGAGAGAGTGAGGGGTATTTTGATGACCCAAACAGAAAAAGTGACATTGAGTACGATTTAGATGATTATGCTTCTGAAGAAGGTGATACAAGACCAATGAAGGACATCGAAAACGATTATTCTTGGGGATTGCATGATAATCAGCCAATTGCACAAAGTCCTGAGTCTGAATATGCAATGTCAACAAAAGCTGGCGTTCCATTTGATGTTGACAAAGCAATTTCTATGAGAAACAGAGGTAATAATTGGACTGACAGAGAGCTTCGTCATGGCGGCAGAGTAATGGATAAGTATGTTCATGGTAAATATGATGGAGAAGATGTAGGTGATGCTTGGGATGATTTGCATTATGAGAGTAAAGAGCCTATGAAGGTTACTGAATCAGAGGTTAAGGAGCTTGTTAGGGAGGCTGCAATGAAGATTATCAACGAATACACTCAGAAGCAAGCGAATACTAAAGGATTTATAAGGTCAACTCATGGACATGGTGATATAAGCAAACATAGAAAAAAAGCGACACCAGAGGAAAGGGCTGAAGCAAGAAGAAAGTTGGGAATTCCAGAACCAGAAAAAGTTGCTGAAGAATCAATTGATATTGACCCAAAAAACAAAGGAAAATTTACAGCAACTAAAAAAGCTACTGGTAAGTCAACCGAAGAGCTTACACACTCTAAGAATCCACTAACAAGGAAGAGAGCTAACTTCGCTAAGATGGCAAAAAGGCATTGGAAACCATTAAAAAATAAGAGTTGAGATTATTTCTCAACTCTTTCTTTTTGTCGTTTCTATTATAGTCATTCAGTTTTTTCGCTTGTCACTTGTGTAAGTGTACCATCTTCATCAAGAATAAATGCTTTCCTACAGTCTAGGCAAGCCCATTTATCCGTAATTATTGGGTGTTCTACTTGTTGCGTATGACCGAATATCTGGTAGTCATATCCCTCAACAATTGAATCAGCATTTGGGATTATATTATACTCAAGAGAGTCATCTAAGTCTATTTTCTCTCTCACATCTGACCACACAATGCTTCCGCTATCTTCACCAAACCAGCTTCTATAGCTAGATACATCTGTTAGTGCTCTAATACCTTCTGGCATTTCTAACAGATGATTTAAACTATCTACGGTTGGTTCTCCAATAATTCTCTTATTTCTTTCAACCCATGAGTTCATAAGACCTGCATGTGAAAATAAATATTTTTTATCTCCAATAGTTTCCTCATGTGCAAGCTCAAACAAGCTTCTATGGGTCTTAAAATCTCCTATGATATGATAGGCATTGCTTGAGTCATATCTTGAGCGTGTGTGGAACTCTTTTGACCAGTAGTGTAGGTCATGGTTTCCAAGTAGAAGAACAACTTTGTTCTTATTATTAATCTTATAGTCTATAATTTCTTCAAAGTTATTAATTGCATCTTTCCTAGTGATTCCTTCATCTGGATATGGGTCAAGGTAATCGCCAAGAAAGATTATTTTATCAACTTTGTCTTCATACTGTGAAACCGCATCCTTCCAAAACTGACGGCCATGAATATCTGGGATTACCAGCCATTGTTTCATTTTCTTTTTCTTTAATTTGAATTGTAGAATGAGTTATTTTCTCTTCACTGCAATACATTCTCCAAAGTTCTGTAATGTAGTGAAGTTTTCCGTATGATATTCTACCATATCTATCGTAGGCATCCTCATTATTATATGCGAATGGGAACAATAGAACTAGGTCATCATACCAAGGGTATAATGTTGCGCCTTTATCGTATGGTCTATTGTGTCTTGCATTGACCATATCACAGTGACCTTGATAATTATTTACCCTTTCAATAAAATACTGTTTGTAAAGCTGGGAGTAACTGCCAAACTCCTTGTTCATGTAGTAATGGAATGTACCGATGAACTTGAAGTCTCTCAAAAAGTTATAGAACCTTTTGAAAGCCTCTTCAGGTGTAATATCCCATTCTCCAATCATCCTATAGTAGTGGCTATCATAATCAATGAAGCTTGCATTAACCCTTGCCATTTTACTTTACTTTTTAAATTATTTGGATTTTTCCATCCATATTTTCATATTTTAATCAACCCACATCTTTAAGTTGCTGTTTTCTTTTATTTGTTTTTGTATTTTATCATTCACTTCATACCAAGATATTGGTGTAAAGTTATTGAAATCTACTCCAACATCATATTGCGTTGGAAATAGCATTTGATAGCAACGTTCACAGTCTCGTCCAGTGTTCCGTTCTTTTATATTAGATAAGTGAACGTGTCCAAATAGGCTATACTCCAATCCATTAAAGTCTCTATATGTCCCACTATAACAGAGAAATGGGAAATGGTTAAGCCAAATTTTTCTACCTTCTATCTCAATTCTCATTTGCTGCGTTACGTGCTTGAACAAACCTACAGCTTGCGGCGTGAGGTTTTTTATGTCGTGATTCCCTTTGATTAGGATAATGTCACCATTGAGTTGTTCTCTAAAATCTTTCCAAGCGTTATACCCACCCCAAGAAAAATCTCCAAGATGGAATACTATGCCATCTTTTGGCACTTTTTCATTCCATTTTCTGATTAGTTCTTGATTCATTTCCTCAACATTCTCAAATGGGCGTTTGCAGAACCCAATGATATTACTATGGCCGTAATGCGTATCACTCACGAAGAATATTCTATCTCCTTTTTTAAATTTAAAATCACATTTACTCATATTTATTTTTTATTTTCGAAATATATGAAATACTAACCCCTAATTTTGAAGAAATTTCTTTATATTTTTTGCCTTCATTTATCAAGTTAAGTATTTCTGCTTTTAATTTTGAAGATTTCTCTTTATCAACTCTATTAACACAAACCCCATATCTTGATTTTATCCTTAAAACATAGTCTGTTGATATATTAAACTTTTTTGATACCTCTTTAGTTGATGCACCATTTTCAATCATATGCAAGATATTATTTGTCTTGTTGGAAATATTGTATCGTTTATGCGTTGCCTCAACATCATATACTGTTTTGCTATTGTGCATTGCATTTAAGCGTTCCCATTTTCTTTTTAAATATGGCACTGAAGATACTAATGGTAATAAAACTTTTGTTGTATTGTGTTTGTTGATTCTCCAATAAGCATAACCATCTTTTGTCATTGTCGCTTTTTTTTCTTCATCAAACAAATCAGCAAATTCGTTTAACACACCTAGCCAAGATGAGTGGATTCTAAACCTTATTGAATTTTCACTTATAGAACCATCCCCATCAACAAATCCAATTAAAAGATATTTTAGTAACTCTTTATCGTGATTCAATATTGTTTTTGGCGGGTTATAGGTCTTGTTTTGTTTTATATCAAATTTTTTACACAACTCCTCAACAACCTCAGTATGTTTAGCTGCAACTCCTATTCCAAGTTCTCCTCTATCTTCTAATTTTCCACCCCATTTAATGAAGTTAGCAAATTTTTTCACTTGGTCACTGTCTTTCAATGCTAAATGAAAATTAACTCTACCGTTTTCAAAATGTCCGTCTGCCAAAAGAAAACCAACCCAATAATATGCTTCTGGTGTTTCTTCAAGTAATGAAGATAAATCGCATTTTCTTTTTGCCCTAGCGCGAGATGCACAGTTTCTACAAACTGCGTTATTCTTTTCAGCTAACCAAAATGCTGAATATGACCCATATTCTAACTCTTTACCACATATCTTACAAATTCTATTATATTTTTTCATAGTAGATAACATTACCTACTATAAATATAATGTTATTGTGGAAAATATCAATAATCAGAAGTAAAAAAGTCGCATTTTTTTACAAAAGTATCTTTAAATCTTCAATTACAAGCTGGTTATCTACCATTTCGATAGTACCATCCTTATACTTAATAAAAACACTTTTATCTTCGTTCATACTAATGTTTTCAATATTGTTTTCATCAACGACTTTCGGTACGTATGAGAATAATGCTTTAGAGAGCATGAGCATACTGAGTACTGAAAGTGATGCTATTTCATTCGCAGAACCATTTTCCAATATTCTGTTAAACTCTTCATCCCTAATGGCGCAAGAGCGAGTGTAATTATCCATGAATATCTCCCACTTAAATAGCATTTCATGTAACGTAGAGTCATTGATTATAACTTTATTAAAACAATCTTTCCATGTTATTGATGTTTCAGATTCGTGGTTTGATATATTATCTAATGTTGTTCGAGTAACGAACCAGCAATCACCTCCTAGGTCTTCAATCATTTTCTTCTCATTAGGAAATCTTACATCATCAATTACATAATTAGTATTTTCATCTATCATTTCTCTAATTTTGTTGACATGCCAATCCTTGTTATACTTCCTAATGTAGTCAGTACCAATGAATTGCAGCATATCTCTCACAGTGTGCAGATATTTACCATCGCATATCTCAGTTGTTGTTTTAATTGGTATATTTGTTTCTTCAGATAAAATTTCACAAATGTCTTTACCAATTGTAATTTCTATTGGTATGCTTTCATTTTTTGCTCGATTTAACTCATCAATTGAAATATCTAGTATATCTGCGCAAAGTTGTTTTAGTGGAAGAGCAAAAGATAAACGTTGATACCCATATTTCTCGCACACTTCAGATAAAACAGTTTTTCCACTTCTACATCTTCCAGCGAAACCAATTACCATATTATCTATCTTTTAATGCCTCATTTATTATGTTTGTTAGGTCGTTTAATGGAATGTTACCCATTACTTTGTATATAAGTTCATCGTTTTCGTCTAAGAGAATCGTTGTTGGTACTGACCTAATTTGATATTTTTCAGCTAATACGTCACCATTTTCATCATTTTCAATATCAATTTCTTTAAATTCAATGTCCTTATATTCATCCATTTCCTTTACCTTATGGAATGTTGGAGCATATGCTCTACAAGGTGAGCACCAAGTTGTAGAAAGCTTAACCACACTTTTCACTTTATTCGTATTCATAATTTAACTTTTTTGTTTTTTTTTTTTATTTTTAAGTAGGTCAGAGAAAGCGTTTACTTTTCTCTTACCCATTGAATTCATACTTACTGTAGCACTAGTAAGTATATCTTTATTTATTTTTTGTGCGTTTCTAATTATTGTTTTCACATTGGCTTCATTGAGCACAATCTTCGTTGACTTGTTAAGTACTTGGTTTACTTGAGTTTCAATTCTATTCAGAATTTTTATATTGTTGCTGTTTGAGAAATCGAATTGTTCAAATTCCTTTTCGTCAATGAATCCAAGTGTATTTTTTGCTCTAGTGTAGGCAACATACATAAGGTTGTATTCTTGCTTGATTTCCCAGTCTTTCTTAGCTGATTTGCTAGGCATTAGTGAGTTACACACGATGTATACGTTATTTGCCTCAAGACCTTTTGCCTTATGTACTGTTGATAGTGCAATACCGTCTTTTTTATCCCTAGCTGGGAAAATCTCATCTATCTTAGCCATAACCTCTTCTGCTGTGGTTAATCCCTCAGAGAGAATTTCTAATGCCTTTATACTATCAAGTTTGCTTTGTATCTGTTGGCTTTTAATTGCTGTCTCTTCGTCTATTCCGAATTTATCCATCAGTTTATTCCTAGAGACAAATAAATCGTCATATAGTCTTACAAATACGCCATCATCCTTTAAATCAGCATTAAGCTTATCTTGTCTAGTGCTTCTTACCAATGTTTTCAAGTTTGCGCCTATATCTTTTCCCCTAATAAATGCTTTTTTGCCCAATTTCAAGAAAGTGTTATATGCTTGAACTAGTGGAGCATTATTTCGGCAAAGTACCATATCTCCGTCACAAACAACGTCTAGTGGAACGTCATGTAGAATTTCTCCCACCCTACCGTCATTGTTTGGCTCAATTGATGGAACAATTCTCTTTGCAAAATCCACAATTTTAGAGGCGCAGCGATACGAAATACTAAGAGGCAAGCAAACTGTATTTGGTATTGATTTGAGAGCATTGAATGATTGTGGGTCCCCACCAGCGAATGAGTACAGCATTTGCTGGGAATCTCCAACACTCACCAATCTTGTACCCATCTTAAAGCACTTCAAAATAAGCTCTCTCTCTGCTTTATTCATGTCTTGGCATTCATCTACCATGATAAAGTCGTAAAGCAGTCCTAGAGGCTTTAAATAAAGCACATGGGGCATCCAAATCATATCTCCGTAGTCGATATAGTCTAGTTCCTCTTTACCCCACCTCAACGCTTCAAGTGCAATCTCCTTTTCGTCTGCAATAGTTTCTATGTCGTACCTATCTTGGATA
>Ga0247609_10000553_pt1 | contig 51298 bp, 32 predicted proteins | sample 172DNAGHGlowgp2_FD_193487 | JGI IMG/M metagenome (GOLD analysis project Ga0247609, IMG submission 193487) | Sheep rumen microbial communities from Palmerston North, Manawatu-Wanganui, New Zealand - 1728 DNA GHGlow gp2 | ecosystem: Host-associated > Mammals > Digestive system > Stomach > Rumen ... | reverse complement strand
CGTCATGTATGATACTGATAATATCATATGGTTTTATACAGAAGATAGAAAATCACATCCATATAACGGTATTAAGCAAATGATTAATGATGGAAAAGAATTTGATGGCATAGTATGCTACAATGACCAGACTGCCATGATGGTAATTCGAGCTCTTAGTGAGTGTGGAATTAAAGTTCCTAGAGATGTTTCGGTTACTGGATTTGATAATGCCCAAAGGGGTAATAATGTAGGTCTTCAACTTACAACCATAGCACACCCACAGGAAGAACTTGGAGCTATGGCAGCTGAGATGCTTATGAATATGATTAAAGGAAATGAGTGTGAAAAACAGATTTTAATTGATCCTGTATTAATAGAAGGAGATACGTGTAGATAGGTGTATTTGCTAAGAAATTTCTTTAAATAATGCGAAAAAAACAAGTTGCAAAAAATAGTGTACAAGTTTTATACTCAAAATATAGAGAAAAGAGAAGAGAAAGAAATTGAAAAGCAATCATATATTTAGGGAAGTTTGTTTATCGAAACCATTAAAATGTATAATTTGTTTAAAAAAGTAAGAGAATTTAAGTAAGAGAGAAGAAGAGATTGCTTTTTCACCCAGAGAGACTGTTCAGTGTGGACAGTCTTTTTGTTTTTGTAAAGAAATATCATAATAAAACTTGTTAATGAATTATGAATATTGTATTATTAGAATACAGAGGCAAATTAAGGACGAAAGGATAAAAAGAAATGACAAACAAAGAAATAATTGAAAACGGCCAGGCGGTGGTCGGCATTGAATTTGGTTCTACAAGAATCAAAAGTGTAATGATTGATGATAAGGGTAATATCTTAGCATCAGGTGATTTTACATGGGAGAACAGTTTAGTTGACGGTATTTGGACATATGACATCGAACTAATTCACAAGGGATTAAGAGAGAGTTACGGTAACCTTGTAAAAGATGTTAATGAAAAATATGGTGTTACATTAAAGAAGATTAAGAGTCTTGGTATTAGTGCAATGATGCATGGTTATCTTGCATTTGATAAGGACGATAATTTGCTTGTTCCATTTAGAACATGGAGAAATACAATTACTGGCGAAGCAGCTGGTAAATTGACAGATGAATTTGGATTTAACATTCCAGAAAGATGGAGTATTTCATATCTTTATCAGGCTATTCTTAATAAGGAGGCTCATGTTAAAGATATTGCATACTTTACAACTCTTGCTGGATATATTCATTATAAACTTACAGGTAAGAAGGTGCTTGGTGTAGGCGATGCATCAGGTATGTTCCCTATTGATAGTAAAACAAAGAACTATAATGAGGATATGCTTTCTAAGTTCAGAAACATGATTAGTTCTGAAGGCTTTAATTGGGATATTAAGGATATTTTACCAGAAGTATTACTCGCTGGTGATAATGCTGGTACACTTACAGAAAGTGGTGCAGCATTCTTAGATGTAACTGGTAACTTAGAAGCTGGTTCACTTCTTGCTCCACCAGAAGGTGATGCAGGAACAGGTATGACAGCTACTGGTAGTGTGAAGGTAAGAACTGGTAATGTTTCTGCTGGTACATCAGTATTTGCTATGGTTGTACTTGAAAATCCTGTTAAGGAACTTCATAGAGAAATTGATATTGTAACTACACCATGTGGTGATGATGTTGCAATGGTTCATTGTAATAACTGTACTTCAGATATTAATGCATGGGCAAATATATTTGCTGGATTTTTAAAGGCAGCAGGTAAGGATGTTGACATGAATGAAGTTTATACTACTATGTTTAAGTCAGCTCTTGATGCTGATAAGGATTGCAGTGGTGTAATTAGTTATAACTACTTTTCAGGTGAGCAGATTACAGGGCTTCTTAGTGGTAGACCAATGGTTGTTAGAAAGGAAAATGCTAACTTTAGTTTTGAAAACTTTATGAGAGCTAATCTTTATTCAGCTGTTGCTTCACTTAAGATTGGTCTTGATATTTTAACAATAGACGAAGGCGTTACAATTGATAAGATGATTGGACACGGGGGATTCTTTAAGACACCAGGTGTTGGTAATAGAATAATGGCTGCAGCCATGAATTCAGCAGTAACAACACTTAAAACAGCTGGTGAAGGTGGCCCTTGGGGTATGGCTTTACTTGCAGCTTATTCATCACTTAAGGAAGAAGGTAAGTTTAACGGAAGCCTTGATGAGTTCTTATATGGAGAAATCTTTAGCGAAGGCGATGGCGAAACAGTTGAACCAGACGCAGCAGACGTTAAGGGCTTTAATGACTTTATGAAGGATTACAAAGCAGGTATTGCAGTAGAAAAATGCGCTGTTGATACATTATAATACGGGCAAAAGGAAGGAAAGAAAATGTTAGAAGAATTAAAGGAAAAAGTTTTGCAGGCTAATCTTGAATTACCAAAGAGAGGCCTAATTACATATACATGGGGCAATGTTAGTGGAATTGACAGAGAAAAAGGTTTAGTTGTTATTAAACCAAGTGGAGTTTCATATGATGGCATGAAAGTATCAGACATAGTAGTACTTGATCTTGATGGAAATAGAGTTGAAGGAACACTTAATCCATCATCAGATACACCAACACATCTTGAACTTTATAAGAAGTATCCAGATTTAGGTGGTGTTGTACATACACATTCAACATCTGCGACATCATGGGCACAGGCAGGAAGAGACATTCCACTTTATGGTACAACTCATGCAGATTATTTCTTTGGAGATATTCCATGTGCAAGAAGTCTTACAAAGGAAGAAATAGAAGGCGAGTATGAAAGAAATACAGGTCTTGTTATTATAGAGACATTAGAAGAGCGTAATGTAAATCCAGTTTATACACCAGGTATATTAGTTAAAAACCATGGCGTGTTTACTTGGGGTAAGGATGCTGATGAAGCAGTACATAACGCAGTAGTTTTAGAAGAAGTTGCAAAGATGGCAACATTTACTGAAATGATAAATAAAGATGCTGACAAGGCACCAGATTATTTAAGAGATAAGCATTTCTATAGAAAACACGGAGAGAATGCTTATTATGGACAGTGATTAGAATACCGGCAAAGCCGGAAGTTTCTAATCTAAAGAAGTTTCCAGTATAATGAAATGATTAAGCAAATGGCGACGGGACAGAACGTCCCTCGCCATTGTTTTAATATGGGAGAATATAATGAAAAAGTTAATTACCTTTATGGTGGTTTTAATGGCGGCTTTTTGTACTTGTGTTCTATGCTATTTTTTTATGGATACACACCCAAAGAAAAAAGTCGAGAAAAAAAAGAATCTGATTTCCGTTGGATTTGCTCAGGTTGGAGCGGAATCTGACTGGAGAACAGCAAATTCCATTTCCATAAAGAAGACATTTGCTGAAAGTAAGGGATATGATCTTTTATTTGAAGATGCAAGACAGATGCAGGAGAATCAGATTAAGTCAATGCGTGAATTTATACAGCAGGATGTTGATTACATAGTAGTTGCGCCGGTTATTGAAGAAGGATTTGAGACTGTTTTGGAAGAGGCAAGTAGAGCGAAAATTCCGGTTATTGTAATTGATAGAAAGGTAAGTGTATCTGATAATAATTTGTATACTACATGGATTGGATCTGACTTTTATCTTCAGGGTAAAAAAGCATGTGAATGTCTTAATCAGTATATTACTCAAAAAGGGATGAAGGATGTTAACATTGTAAACATTCAGGGTACACTTGGTTCAACATCCCAGATTGGAAGAAGTAATGCATTGAATGAAGCATGTAGTAAGTATGGATGGAATTTAGTAGCGCAGGAACCTGGTGATTACACACAGGCAAAGTCAAAGGAAGTTATGAAGAATATATTGCAAAAGACTAAGGATATTGATTTTGTGTATTGCGAAAATGATAATGAAGCATTTGGTGCGATAGAGGCTATTAAGGAAGCTGGATTATCAGTTGGTGTTAATGGTGGTATTAATATTGTTTCTTTTGATGCTACGAAGGGCGGACTTAAAAGGACGCTTTCAGGTGAGATTTTGTTTGATGTAGAGTGTAATCCTCTTCAGGGACCAGAAGTTGATAATGTCATTAAGATGTTAGAAGAAGGTAAAACACCGAAGAAAGAGTACTACGTTAAGGAACAGGTATTTGTTCATGATTCGATTTTGAATGAGATTACGGTTGACGGAACGAAGTATGATTTGCTTACGGTTACTGATGATTACATTAGTGAAAGAGTGTATTGATATGGAAGATGTAAGAAAAATAAAAGTATTTCTTGTTGAAGATGAGGTTGTTATTAGAAGTGGTATTAAAAGTAGAATAGATTGGTCAGCAAATGGTTTTGAATTTGTTGGGGAAGCTGGTGATGGTGAGCTTGCTTATCCAAAGATTATGGAGACAACTCCAGATATTTTAATTACTGATATTAAGATGCCATTTGTTAATGGACTTGAACTAAGTAAACTTGTAAAAAAGGAAATGCCAGATATTAAGATTGTGCTTTTAACAGGATATGATGAATTTGAGTATGCAAAAGAAGCGATAGATATAGGTGTTACTGAATACTTGCTAAAGCCAATCTCTTCTGATAAATTACTTGAAACTTTGACTAAAATCAAAGATACGATTTTAAGAGAAAGTGAGGATAAGGAATTACTTTTACGTTATAACATGGACATGAAGGAAAACAATGAGCGTAATAAGCTTAAGTTTTTAAATCGTATACTTTCAAGTGATATGTCCATGACCAAACTTTTAGAAGAGGCTGAAAGCTTTGATATGGATTTTTCTAGAAGTTATTATAATGTAATTATATTTAATGCTTTTCCAAAGGGAGATAATGAAGAAGGCATAGTTAAGGTAAATGAGGTTCTTGATTTATGCGAGAAGAAATTTGCTGGAAATAGTAGTGTATATACATTTCAAAAAGATGTAGAAGGATTAGTTTTTATAGTCTGTGACATGAGTGAGGAAGGCATATCTAAAATATGCGATGAGACCGTTTCAAGTATAAAGGAAGTATGTAAGGATTATGATAGTCTTAGATATTTCGTAGGTGTTGGTAAAACGGTTATGAGAGTTCATAATTTAAAGGATGCATATGTTAGTGCTGAAAGAGCTTTTTCAAGAAGGTTTGATAGTGAAAAAAGTGATGTTTTATTTATTGAAAAATATGAAGAGCAATTAAGTACGGATGGTATCAAGGAAAATAGTTTCGTTGAAATCGAATCCATTAGAAGAAGTTTGGAGAAGTTCATATCTTTAGGTGGTGTTGATGAAGTTTTTGAATATGTTGATGGACTTATGAGAAAGCTAGATGGTGATTACATTAATTCTGTGATTATGAGACAGTACATTATTATGGATGTTTATGTAGTTTGTATGTCAAAGGCAGAAATCGATTCTAATAATGAAAACACTGAAGAAGTAAAGGTAATAAGTGAATTTAAAAATCGTATGACTTCTGTTAATAATCGAGATGATGTATACGCATTTATAAAGGACATTATTACAGAAACAATTAACTATAGAGAAATTGTTAATACTAAGAAGTTTTCAAAACTTATTAATAGAGTTAAGCATGTAATTGAAGAAGAATATGTAAACAGAGATTTTTCACTTGGATACATTGCAGATAAACTTGCTGTAAATAAATCATATTTAAGTAGGTTGTTTTTGCAGGAGACTGGAGAAACTTTCACTGATTATCTTCTTAAGTTTAGACTTAAAAAAGGTGAAGAATTACTTGCGAATACAGACATGACAGTTACTGCGATTTCTCTTGAAATTGGCTATAATGATCCCCATTATTTTAGTTACGTTTATAAGAAGGAGAGAGGTTATACTCCTAGAGATTATAGAATAAAAATGAGGAATGTTGATGAAGAATAAAAAAGGCAAACCTTTAAATAAGAGGCTGCTTGCAATTGCACTTTCGGCATTTGTTCCAATGTGTATTGCACTTGTGTTTGCTCTAGGATCCTTATCTTATTCATCAAGACAATATTCTAAAACAACTAAGAGTGTAACTTATGCAAACAGCGTTCTTGATTTTGAAGAGAGAATGAATTACAGTTTGTACTTGGTTGTTGTTGGTAAGAGTGATTTTGAAACTCTTGGTAATGGTGAGATAACAGTTAATGGTATTAAAACTGTTAATCCATACAAGTACATACAAAAGATGAAAAAGACTTTATCGGAATTATCTGATATTGCAACTGTTGATATTAATAAAAACCAGGTTAAAAGATTAAATAACACTCTAAATTCTTTGCAGCAGAACATAGAGAATCTTGAACTAGACATAAATGGAAGAGGTACTTATGAAGAGAATATGAAGTATCTTGACGATAATGTTTACATGCTTACTGCTATGTTTGAAGAAGGAATAAAAGAGTATATTCAAAATGAAACAGAATATTTAAGTGATATTCGTATTGAACAGCATAATAGAAATAGAGTTGTTTATATTTCGGTTTTGGTAATATTCCTTATGGCTGTTATGATTTCACTTATAAATATTTATCGTGCGCTTCGTGCTGTAACAGAGCCTATTAGAAGACTTTGTGATATGAGTAAGGAACTTTCGAAAGGTAATTTCAATGTTAAGACAAAGGTTAGTAGTACTGATGAAATTGCAATTCTTTCTGAGAGTTTTAATGAGATGGCAGCAGAAATTGGTGAACTAGTTGAGGACATTACAGAAAAGCAAAAGGATTTATCATTACTTGAAACAAAACTTTTACAGGCGCAGATTAATCCGCACTTTTTGTATAACACACTTGATACAATCGTGTGGCTTGCTGAAGATAATAGAAATGAAGAAGTTGTTTCAATGGTAACTTCACTTTCTGAATTCTTTAGATCAACACTTAGTAAGGGTCGTGAATTTATAACAGTTCGCGAAGAAAAAAATCACATAGAGAGTTATCTTAAAATTCAGCAGTTTAGATACCAGGACATCATGGACTATGAGATTGAATTTGATGAAAGTATTTTGGAATATAACATACCAAAACTTTTATTACAGCCACTTGTAGAAAATGCATTGTATCACGGTGTTAAGTGTAAGCGTGGTAAGAGCATAATTAGTGTTAGTGGTAATGTGGAAGGTGAATATTTAATCTTTGTTGTTGAAGATGATGGTATTGGAATGAACGAAGAAACCCTTGAAATAGTAAGGGAAAACATAAATGGTGATATAAACAAACATGATAAAGGAAGTTTTGGCCTTGCCAATGTTAACTTCAGAATTCAGAGATATTATGGTGATGATTGTGGCCTTTATATTGATAGTGAATACAATAAAGGTACAAAATCCACTGTTAAAATAAAAAAAGAAAGAGTATAAGAATATAAAAAGCTTCGGCCGATGGGTCGGAGCTTTTTTGTTAAGGAACTGTCAGAAAGTAACCATTTCCCAAAAAAGTAATCATTTCCCAAAAATTAAATTAAGGAATTTTTGAAAAGGTAATCATTTCCCAAAAAATAGAAAGTGCGATTTGTTTTTTTGAAAAATTTTAAATGTTAACATCTACACATAAGATTGGTGCGAACATGAAAAGTTATTTTGATAAAGAAAATGACTTAAATGCAATCTAAAAACAAATTTGATTGAAATCAAGAATGAAGTTTAATTTTCTAATTAAGGAGGAATGATTAAATGAAAAAGAAACTTTTAGCAACTCTTTTAGTTGCGACAATGGCCATGACTCAGCTTGTAGGCTGTGGTCCTAAGGCTGGAGATAAGAAAGAGGGTGCCACAACAGGTACAAGCGGTTCAGGTGAGGCTAAAACTGAAAAGTTAATTAAAGTTGGCATCATCAACAACGATCCTAACGAATCTGGATACAGAACAGCTAATGATAAGGACTTAAAAGAAATGTTTACAGAAGCTAATGGTTATGAAGCTAAGTTTTCATATTCTCTTAAGAACGAAGAGCAGATTAATTATGCACAGACTATGATTCAGGACGGCGTTGATTACTTACTTTTATCAGCAGCTGATACAGCAGGTTGGGATACAGTTTTACAGGATGCTAAGAGTGAAGGTGTTAAAGTTATTCTTTTCGACCGTACAGTAGATGCAGATGAAAGCCTTTATGAAGCTTCAGTTGTTTCAGATATGAATAAAGAAGGTGAAACAGCGGTTGAATGGCTTAAAGGTCAGGGCCTTTCAGAATACAATGTAATCCATATTCAGGGTGTTATGGGTACAGCTGCTCAGCAGGGTAGATCAGGTGCATTACAGAAACAGGTTGATGCAGAAGATAGTTGGAATATTGTAACACAGCAGACAGCTGAATGGAATGCTGAAAAAGCACAGCAGATTGTACAGTCAGTTATTGATGCTAAAGATAAATTCAATGTAATTTATGCAGAGAATGATGATATGGCAAAAGGTGCTGTAGCTGCTCTTGATAAAGCTAACATTTCACACGGTGTTGGTAAAGACGTTATCGTAATGGGCTTTGACTGTAACAAGTGGGCACTTGAAGAATTAAAGGCTCAGAACTGGAATTATGATGGACAGTGTAATCCATTCCAGGCTTCATATCTTGATGATATTATCAAGAAACTTGAAAATGGTGAAACTCTTGAACAGAAGACAATCATCATGGAAGAAAAAGGCTTTGATGCTACAACAATCACAGATGATGATGTTAACAAATATGGTATTTAATAATATCGAATCTTAAAGTAAATTTTTAAAGTAATAAATAGTATTTAACCTAAAAGTAATTTAAAGTAAATAGTTAAAATAGAACGGAAAAACATGTTATTTACCAAATAACAAAAGTTAGTATCAAAATGATACTAAGAAAATTAAAAGAGAGAGCGTCGGGCTAGCGAAGTGGGTGCTAGTCAGACGCGCTCTTCATTATGAAAAAAGAAGAAAGAAAAATATTTATAAAACAAAAAAAGATAAAAAGAAAAATAAATCAAATAAAAATGTTAAACACGTAAAGAAGGAGGGAAGATAAGTGGATGAGAAATTAGTTTTAAGTATGAAAGAAATTTCCAAAAGCTTCCCAGGCGTAAAAGCCTTACAAAATGTAGAATTTAAACTAAATAAGGGTGAGATACATGCGCTTATGGGTGAAAATGGTGCAGGTAAATCAACTCTTATAAAAGTATTAACAGGTGTATACACAAAAGATAGTGGAAAGATTAGCATTGAAGGTAAAGAAGTGCATATTAAATCTCCACAGGATGCACAGAAGGTTGGAATTAGTACGGTTTATCAGGAAATAACATTATGTCCAAATCTTTCAGTTGCAGAAAATATGTATATCGGTAGAAACATAAGCAAGGGCGTCAATTGGAAAGAGATGAATAAGAGAGCCGATAAGATTTTAAAATCACTTGATATTCCGGCGAAAGCAACTGCGCAGCTTTCAAGCTGTTCAATCGCAGTTCAGCAGATGGTTGCAATTGCTAGAGCAGTTGATATGGAATGTAAAGTATTAATTTTAGATGAACCTACTTCATCACTTGATGAACAGGAAGTAGAAAAACTTTTTAAACTTATGAGAGATTTAAAGAGTAAGGGTGTAGGAATTATATTTGTTACACATTTCCTCGATCAGGTATATGAAGTTTGCGATAAAATAACAGTCCTTAGGGATGGAAAATTCGTTGGTGAATATGAAATCGAAAACTTACCTAGAGTTGAACTTGTTTCAAAAATGCTTGGTAAGAAGTTTGATGACATGTCAGAAATTAAAGATGATTCCATCGTATATAACGAAAAAGATAAGGATAAAAAAGTATATGAGGCTATTGGCCTTAGCTCTACTTCAGGAATTAAGCCATTTAACTTTAATATTAAAAAGGGAGAAGTTAATGGCTTTACAGGGCTTCTTGGTTCAGGTAGATCGGAATGTGTAAGAGCTATATTTGGTGCGGATAAGGTTGTCGGTGGACAGGTAACGGTAGATGGTAAATCTGTTAGAATTAATAAGCCTTTAGATGCAATGAAACAGGGTATAGCGTACCTACCAGAAGATAGAAAGAATGATGGTATTATAGGTGATTTATCAGTTAAGGATAATATTATATTAGCTAGTCAGGTCCTTAAGGGCTTTACAAAACCATACTCAAAAGCTGAAGCAGAAAAGATTGCTCAGGAATACATTAAGTTACTATCGATAAAGACTGCATCATCAGAAACCCCTATTAAGTCTTTATCCGGTGGTAACCAGCAGAAAGTTATTCTTGCAAGATGGTTGCTTACAAAACCAAAGTATTTAATACTTGATGAACCAACAAGAGGTATTGATGTTGGTACAAAAGTTGATATTCAAAAATTAGTTCTTAAACTTGCATCAGAAGGAATGAGTATTACATTTATTTCATCAGAGACAGATGAGATGCTTAGAACTTGTTCAAGATTAGTAGTAATGAGAGACGGTAGAGTTGTAGGAGAATTAATTGGAAGTAAATTAAATAGTGCGGATGTTATGAAGACAATCGCAGGTGATAAAAACAATAATAAAAAAGTTATAGAGATTACTAACGTAGGAGGTGAAAACTAGTGGAAAATTTTAAATCAAAGATTTTAAGAAATCAGATTATAATTCCAATTGCAGCACTTCTTGTACTTGCGTTATTTAATCTAATTGCAGACCCTTCTTTTTATGCTGTAAAGCTAGGTAAAAGTAATACGGGGGATTTGGTACTTACAGGTAATATTATAAGTATTCTTGATTATGGTTCAGAGCTTGCAATACTTGCTATTGGTATGACGCTTGTTACCGCAGCGTGTGGTGGACAGGATATTTCAGTTGGTGCTGGTATTGCCATTGCAGGAAGTGTAATTTTAAGAGTGCTTTGCGGTAGAAATACAAGACCTGAACATATTCAGGCTCCTATAATTGTTGCATTTATTGTTGCTTGTATAGTTTCAATGATATTTAGTGCATTTAATGGTGTGTTAGTCGCACACTTTAAGATACAACCGATGGTTGCAACACTTATTTTATATACAGCTGGACGTTCAATTGCAGCATGGATTAACAATAATGAACTTCCAGAAGTAAAAGAAAAAAGCTTTAAGGTATTTGGTGGTTATATACCGGGAATTCCTATTCCTACACCTGTTTTCATAGCCGCTGCCTGCGTTATAGTTATGGCGATTGTGCTTAAATTCACCAATCTTAGACTATACACTCAGGCGGTTGGTATAAATGAAAATTCAGCAAGACTTAACGGTCTTAATCCAAAGATGATTAAGATTCTATGCTTTGTAATTTTAGGCCTCTGTGTTGCAATAGCCGGGTTAATTAAAGTTAGTAGACTCTCAACAATTAATTACTCGGTTATTGCAAAAGATATAGAAATGGATGCCATCTTGGCAGTTGCACTCGGAGGGAATGCATTAAGTGGTGGTAAATTTAATCTTTCAGCATCAATACTTGGTGCATACGTTATTCAGTTTTTAACAACAACACTTTATAAATATAGAGTTGATTCAAATGCATTACCAGCATATAAGGCTATTGTAGTTATTATTTTGGTAGTTGTAAGTTCTCCAGTATTTAGAGAGAAAATCAAACAGTTTTCAAAGAATATGAAAGCAAGTAAAGAGGAGGTAGCATAATGAGTAAAGACAAAAAAGATTCAGCAAATGTATTTGCTAGACTTAAAAATATGACAGATACCAATCTCTTGTTTTCAATCACTATAGTGATATTCTTCATGATGTATATTGGAGCAATGGTCCTTCAAGGTGGAGCATTCTTAAGAGGACAAACATTCTTAAATCTTTTAAATGCAAATGGATGTCTTATAATTCTAGCTTGTGGACTTAGTCTTGTAATGATTACAGGTGGAATTGATATTTCTGTTGGTGGTGTTACAGCGCTTGTTTGTATGAGCTGTGCAGTATATCTTGATAAACACAACGGAAGTGTTGCAGGTGCATTAGTGATTGCAATTTTAATTGGATTATTCTTTGGTGTTGTACAAGGATTCTTGGTTGCATACTTAGATATCCAGCCATTTATTGTTACACTTGCAGGAATGTTCTTTGCAAGAGGTATGACAACAATCGTAAATAACAAACCTTTCAATGTTGCACATAAAGGATTTGTTAAATTAAAAGGAACAAGAATTAGAATTCCATACATGGGATCATACAACGTAAGAGGAATTTACGTTGATGCATATATTGAAATTGGTGTGGTTGTTGCACTTATTACAGTTGCGTTGTTATTCGTTGTTTTAAGATGGACAAAACTTGGAAGAAACTTCTATGCAGTTGGTGGTAATGCAAACTCAGCATTAATGCTTGGTATTAATGTAAAGAGAACAAAATTCTTATCACATTTAATTTGCGGACTTCTTGCAGGTGTTGGTGGATTTGTATACTTCATGCATGTAGGATCAGGTTCAGCAAGCCATGCAGCAGGTATGGAAATGAACGCAATTGCATCATCAATTATTGGTGGAACACTACTTACTGGTGGTGTTGGTAATATTATCGGAACATTATTCGGAGTACTTTCACTTGGTACAATTCAGAATATCGTTTCAAATGCAGGCTTTGATGAAGCTTGGTGGACAGGCATTACAATAGCACTTATGCTTTGCTTATTCCTTGTAATTCAGAGCATTGTAATAGCGAAGAAGAAAAGCATTTAACTATCTAAGTTTTTATGTATAAAAACCTTTCATTGGGGGTGGCTACGCATGTAGCCACCCTTTTTGGTGCGCGTAAAATAATATAGAAAAAAAAGTCAAGTTGGAAACGAAAAAAGTTTGTTGATTGACGAAATGGATGGGATGTGTTATGATTCTAGTTAGCTTATGCTAACTAGAATCATATTTTTAAGAAAAAGGAGGAAGAAAATGAAGTTAGACGAAGTGTTTTTAGAGGTAATTTCACCATATGTAGATACTGATGAGGTGAAGATAAGTGATGATGTAAATATATCTGAAGAACTTGGATTAGATTCTTTGGATTACGTTGATATTATTCTTCAATTAGAGGAAAAGTTAGATATTAGTTTGGATGATGCTGATATTACGGATCTTGCAACAGTTGGTGAATTAAAAGCTAAAATAAAAGAAAAAATTGACGGTAAAGAAGACTTGGCGTTAGCAGAATAATTAATATGAAGGAAAGAAGAATGAGTTATTTTACTAAAATTACGGATCCTGAGAAAATAAGGGAAATAATAATTGAAAACTCAAAAGATGAAGCAAAATATGGAATAGCTAAATTTTGGGCAGATAGAGAAGAGAAACTATTATATAACGAACGAACAGGAGAATACTATTTAAATAGTTTCTTTCCAGCTTTTCCCTCGCAAGCATGGGAAAGATTGTTAGGTGCAATGACGGCGTTTGCTAATAATAAAAGAAAGTTGTATCAACTTGATTTGGTTGTAACAGGGAGATGTCATTGTTACTGTTGGCATTGTTATAGAATAAAGCATTGTAGAGAAGATTTAGAGAAAAAGGCAATTTATGAAATATATAAGGATGCTTATGATTTAGGTGTTGCCACTATGGGAATTACAGGTGGAGAACCTATGATAAGGGAAGATATAAATGAGTTAATCACAAAGATACCGGATGGTATTAGGGGGCAGTTATATACAACTGGACATAATATTGATCAGGATTTTTGTGATATTTTATTGCAAAGCAATATTGATAGGGTAATTATAAGTCTTGATTTTCATAAAGAAGAATTTGTTGTAAAAACAAGAAATAATAAAAATGCATTTAAGGAAACCATTCAAGCGGTTGATGTGTTAGTTAAAAATGGAATTTATACGGTTTTAACTATTTGTATCTTAGAACAGTTTACTATTAAGGATATGGAAGAATATTTTGAGTTTGTAAAAAAACTGGGTGTTCAAGAAATAAGAGTAGTAATGCCAATTCCGCAGGGACAAATTGAAGGAAATGCAATTAAGTTTAATTATGTTGAAGCAAAAAAAATGGTTAAACAGATGAGAGCAAAATATTTGGAAGAAAAAAATGCTCCTATTATAGTGTTGTTCTCTGAATTTGAAAGTGCATTCTGTTTTGGATGTTCGGCTGGGGCATGTTATATTTCCGTGAATAATGATGGAGAAGTTACACCGTGTGTTGCAGTTCCTTTATCATTTGGCAGTGTATATAAAAATTCTATGAAAGAAATATATGAGCAAATGGGAAGATATTTTAAAAATACTGGGAAAACATGCTATGGACGAAAGATTGGCGCGATAATGGATAAGATGCAAGTAGATACGTCTAAAACTCCTATTAGTCAAGAGGAAAGCAAGAAGGTTGCAGAAAAATATATTGTTCAAGGTAAAGGTGCTGTTTTTTATGAAAAATACCTTCGCACCGTTGAGGAGAAATAATGAGTGATATTTTATATAAAATAAGAAATTTGAAAAAGGAATATGGTGAAAAAGATAATAGAGTTGAAGTGTTAAAAGGAATAAATGTGGATATAGAAAAGGGAAGTGTGTTTGTTATTTTAGGACCATCAGGGTCGGGTAAATCGACTCTTCTTAATATAATTGGCGGATTAGAAAATGCTGATAGCGGTTCTATTATGTATGGAGATGTGGATATAACAAAATTGAACAATAAGGAATTGACCTATTATAGACGAGAAAATTTAGGTCATATTTTTCAGTTCTATAATTTGATATCTAATCTAACAGTTAAGGAAAACATTGAGTCAGGAAGAAATTTAGCCAAGAATCCTTTAGATGTAGATGAATTAATGGAAGTATTAGAATTAACTGATCATCAAAAAAAATTTCCAAGACATTTATCAGGAGGACAGCAGCAGAGAGTTGCTATAGCAAGAGCACTTGCTAAAAATCCTAAAGTATTGATATGTGATGAACCAACAGGTGCATTAGACCATAAGATGTCAATAGAAATTCTTAAATTGCTCAATAAAGTTAAGGAAAAATATGGAATGACTATTTTGATAGTAACTCATAATGAAGCAATAAAAGAGATGGGTGATTATGTAATTAAAATTAAAGATGGTATCAATAATGGGTTAATTCATAATGAAACATTAAAGAAACCAGAAGATTTAGAGTGGTAGGTATAAAGATGAATATAAAAAAAAGAATTATTCGAGAATTAAAAGGAAATATAACTAGATATTTAGGTATTTTTATTCTTGTTATAGCATCTATTAGTATAATGACTGCATTTATATGTTCATCAGATAGTATGGAAATGATACTAACTAAATCACAGAAGGAATGTAATGTTGAAGATGGAAGTATCCATACTTCTGTTAAGTTAGATAGTAGCCAATTAGAAAAAATAAATAATCTTGGAATAAAAATTGAAGATGAAATGTACATTGATATAGAAACGGATAAAGAAGAAAAAATAAGATTATTTAAAAATAAAAAAGATATCAATAAGATTCAATTAAATGAAGGAAAATTGGCTAAGTCTAAAAATGAAATTGTATTGGATTCATTATATGCAAAGGCGAAAAACATCGATGTTAATACAAACATAAAAATAGATGAGAAAGAATATAAGGTCGTTGGTATAGGGTGTGTTCCGGAATATGTATATATACTAGAACAATATTCTTCAGCAAATGTTGATTCAGAAAAGTTTGGACTTGGTTTTGTGACTGAAGAACAGTTTAAAGAACTTGATGATACAAAGAAAGTGTTTAATTATTCGTATGTAGGGAATGTTAAAAAACTAAAAAAATATTTAGATGAAGAAAACATTTCCTATGCTGTTATGGAACGACAAAATAATCCAAGAATAGGTGGCGTTTTTGATAAAGTTGAGACAGATAAAAAAATGGGAATTGTTATTGGATTATTAGTTATTGTAATGATTGCCTTTATCCTTGCCATAAGTGGAAAGAAGAAAGTTGAAGAGGACTGTAAAGAAATAGGTACACTTTACGCAATGGGTTATTTAAAAGCAGAATTAATAGTAAACTATATTGTTTTACCTACGGTAATAATTGTTGTAGGTTCTTGTGTTGGATGGCTTATTGGAACATTTGCAATAACAAAGGCTCTAACGCTTGCTTCGTATGGTTTTTATTGTGTTCCTAATTTTGCCTTATCAGTGAAAATAGAAGGCATTATAGTTTCTTTGATATGTCCATTTATACTTGTTTTAGTAATAAACTACATTATTTTAAATAAGGCACTCAGTGTTAAGCCGTTGCGAATGTTACAGAATGATATAAAGAAAGATAAAGTAAGAGAGATAGATTTAGTACGAGGAAGTTTCAATCATAGATTTAAGTTAAGAATTTTATTAAATGAAATTGGCAACTATCTAGTGCTTATTGTCGGAGTGGCAATTGCTATTTTTATGATGGTAATGGGTCTTGGAATGTATGATAGTATTAATTATTTTGTAGAAGATGTAAAAGATACCATTATATGTGAAAAAATATATATGCTTCGAACACCTGTTGAAATCGATGAAAAGTGTGAAAAGATATATATTAAAAATTTAGATTGTTATTATAAAACTAGTAAAAAAGATATGGGAATCGCTGTTTTAGGAATGGATAGTGAAAGTATTTATTTGGACGGAAAAACAAATGATTTAAAAGAAAATGAAATAATTTTATCCGATTCAACAGCTAAAAAATTTAGTTTAAAGAAAGATGATTTCATAGAATTAAAAAATCCAGATACTGGAAGTAAGTATAAATTGAAAATAAGAAAACTAGTTTCATATGCAACAGGTCTATATGCATTTATGAGGCGACAGGATTTGAATAAATTGTTAAAGCAGGACGAGAATAGCTTTAATGGATATATGTCAGATAAGGATTTGGCCATAGATGATGCTTTTGTTGATTCTGTTATGACAAGAGAATCACTTGTGGATGCAGCTGATAATTATATGGATATGGTTTCTGCTAGAGTGTATATGCTTATCGGTTTTGGAGTAATGATATTTATTATGTTGTTATTCATTATTTTGAAACATGTAATAGAAAAGAATGTATCTGATATTTCGTTAGCAAAAATACTTGGTTACTTACCAAATGAAATAAAGAAATTATATTTTGGTTCGACATTTTGGGTATTCTTGATAGCCTTAATTATTGCGCTTCCACTTGATAATTTCCTTATGAAAAGAATGTGGCCAATTCTTAATGCAACGTTAAGAGGTTTTATGGATTTTAGATTAAGTATAAGTTCTGCTTTGATTTGTCTAGGCTTAGGCTTAATCTCTTATGCATGTATCTATGGTGTGTTGAATAAAAAAATAGATTCAGTTTCAATGACGGAAAGTTTGAAAGGTAGGGAATAAATATGATGCATACATTTGGTTTGTCTGATGTGCAGCGAGCCTATTACATGGGGCGACGCAAGGAGTTTGAACTTGGTGGTACATCAACACATATATGTTATCAGTTTAGAACAGATTTAGATGTAAAAAGATTAGAAGAATCTTTTAATAAAGTTATAAAAAGACAGGGTATGCTTCGTGCAAGAATTCTTAATGAGAATGAGCAAATGATTATGGATGATGTACCTAGGTATAATATTGAGGTTCTTGATTTACGAGATAAGGAAGATGAAGAAAAAAGAACGATAATCGAAGAGAGAAGAAAAGAAATATTTTTGGAATCTTCGGATCCAAAAATATGGCCACAGTATAGTATGTTATATATCTATACTGGAGATGAAAGAAATGTGTTAATTCTTGCCTTTGATATGTTGGTTTCAGATAGCAGTAGTTTGTGTCTTATCGGTAAGGAACTAGAAGAGTATTATAATAATCCAGAAAAGGAAATAGAAAGTATAGATTCTTCTTATGAAACATATATAGAAAAACAGAATGAAAATAAGAAATCTAAAAGATATGAAAAGGATAGGAAATACTGGATGGAAAAACTTGAAACGCTTCCTATGGCACCAGTAATTCCAGCATGTTCAAAAGAAAAGGATGATAAAGAGATAGAACCTAGAAGTCCGATTGAAAGAATAACAATTGGACTTGATAAGAATAAGTGGAGTAAGGTGAAGGAACAAGCAGAAGGTGCAGGACTTACACCTACCTCAGTTGTTTTAGCAGCCTATGTAATGGTATTAAGTAAGTGGAGTGATAATAAGGATTTCACAATTAATTTAACCATGTCTGAAAGGGGAAAGTACAAAGAAAAAGAATTAGTTGGAGACTATACAACTGCTCTTTTAGTTGGTATTGAAGAAGGCTTATATAAGAATAAATCATTATTTGAAGTTGCTAAAATGGTTTCAAAAGAAATGATTCTTTCTTATAAACATAATAGTTTTAATGGTATAGAAGTAATGAGAGAGTTTTCAAGAAAGCATAACATGGGAACAAGAGCTATTATGCCAATTGTATTTACAAGTATGTTATTTAAGGATGATATATTTGAAGTGCTTGATTTCTTTGGTGAATTAGAGTGTGGTATTACTCAAACACCTCAGGTAATACTTGATTGTCAGGCGATGGAGTATCATGAAAACTTAGTTGTTACATGGGATTATGCAAAAGGTTATGTTGATAAGAAGTCTCTTGAAATAATGGCAAATCAGATGACAGAGTTATTAGAAGGAGAAAAAACATATAAAGAAGTATTTTCGTTATGTGATGCAGATAAAAAGATATGGGATGAATATAACCAGACAAATAGAGATTATGTTGATGAAAGTTTGATTGATTTGATATATAAGGGAGCAACGAAAAAACCTGAAAAAGTAGCAATTAAGGACAAAGATGAAGTAATTACATATAGAGATTTATGGAATATTTCGGGTGAGATCGGTAAGAATTTAAGAGAAAGTGGAATACAAAAAGGTAGTTATGTTTGTGTGCTTGCAAGAAGGGATATAAGTACAATAATTAACATTTTAGCTGTTCTTAAAAGTGGATGTGCGTATGTTCCTATACTTGAAGAATATCCAGAAAAAAGAAGAAAATTCATTCTTGACAAATGTGGAACAAATGTATTGTTAGAACCTTTTGATTGGAATGAAAAATATGGTTTTGTTAGAGAAAATAATGGAGAACTAATTAATGAAAATAATAGTGATATAGATAGTCACGCATACGTTATTTTTACATCTGGAAGTACTGGTGAACCTAAAGGTGTAATTATTTCAAATAAAGCTGCTGTAAATACAATTAAAAGTATTAATGAAAAGTTTGATGTAAATGAGGAAGATGTAATATTAGGTATTTCTTCATTGTCATTTGATTTATCAGTATATGATGTGTTTGGAAGTTTATCAGCAGGAGCAACTCTTGTTCTCGTGAAGGATCAAAAGGATGGAGAGGAATTAGCAAGACTTTGTAAAAATGAAAAAATTACAATATGGAATAGTGTTCCAGCATTATGTGAATTATTATTAATGGAACAAAAAGAAGAAAATTATGATATTAGATTTTTTCTTTTAAGTGGAGATTGGATTCCTCTTACGCTTAATGATAGATTAAAAAATAAATTTAAGAATTCAAAGGTTGTAAGTTTGGGCGGCGCTACGGAAGGATCTATATGGTCAATATATTATGAGATAGAAAGTATAGATGCTAATTGGAAAAGCATTCCTTATGGAAGACCTCTTGATAATCAGAAAATGTATATTTTGGATGAATCAGGAGAGTTATGTCCGCCAGAAGTTGTGGGTGAAATTTGCATAGGTGGAAAAGGTGTTGCTAATGGATATTTGAATGATTGTGAAAAAACAGAGGCAGCATTTGTTAATAGTTCAAAATATGGATACATATATCGCACGGGAGATTATGGAAGATTTCATAGAGAAAATAAAGTTATTGAGTTTCTTGGAAGAAGAGATAATCAGGTTAAAGTAAATGGTTACAGAATTGAAACGGGTGAAATAGAATCTGTGCTCCTAAAAATAGATGGCATTAATAAGGCTTGTGTTTTGGTTGAAGGAGATCAATTCAAAAGAATTATTGCTTTTTATAGTCTTGAATATAAAGTAAGCGAAGAAGATATTCGCGAAAAGATGAGTGAGAAACTTCCAAGTTATATGATGCCATCAAGAATGATAGAAATTGATGATATGCCTCTTTCAAGTAATGGGAAAGTAGATAGAAATAAATTATTAGAATTAGAAAAGAACAATGCGATTATTGATAAACCTAAGAGTGAAAAAGAGAAGTTGTTAGTTGAACTATGGAAAGAAATATTAGGAATAAAGGAAGTAGGGATTAATCAGAATTTCTTTTCGCTTGGAGGTGACTCTATAAAAGCCATACAGATTATTTCGGCATTGAAAAGAAAAGGATATAAAGTTGACATGACTCAGTTATATACACATGCAACTATTGAACTTTTGGCTACAATAATTGAAAAATCTGATGAAAAAAAAGAATATCAGGAAGTAAAAGGAACATATCCTTTAACACCTTCGCAGGAATGGCTTTTTAGAAAAGTAAAACATGGCAGAAATAAATGGAATCAGTATATTTCAATTACTTTATCAGAAAAATTAGACAAGAAAATATTAGAAAAAACCATAGAAGATTTAGTTCGATTTCATGATGTGCTTAGAACGATTATAGTGTTTAAAGATGGAAAATACTTTAACAATACAAGAGATATATCAAATATATCTAATAGTTATGTCTTGAACATGAAATCACTAAAATCAGAATATGATATATTACGTGAAAATGATTTGTTAGAGGATAAATTTGACTTGGAATGTGGTCCTTTATTTGGTGTTGCTTATTACGAATTACCAGATAAGAATATTTTGTATTTCTTTGCTAATCATATGCTTACGGATGGAGTTTCTTTAAGAATATTATTGAATGATTTTTCGGATATATATGAAAAAAGACGTAAAGGTCTAAAGGTTGAATCATATCAAGCTAAAACATCATATTTAGAATGGGCTTCGTATATTAATGATTATGGTGATGTAGATGAGAATTACTGGAAGAATGTTATAAGTAATGTAAGAGAAATTAATAGTAAGTATCAAATTGATACTAAGAAGAAGTACTCTGAATATACTTTTGAAGAGGTTGAACTTGGAAATAATGTTCTACCTGGGAAAGATATAGAAGAGTATTTGTTAGCATCATTTATTAAATCATATTCAAAAGCTAGCGGTGATGATTTAATTTCTGTTGAAATGGAATATCATGGAAGAAATATTGAAAAACTCTCCATAGATACAGAAGACACTTTTGGGTGGTTTAGTTATACATATCCTGTAGTTTTCAAAAATATAAATAAGAACATAGATAAATTAATTGTAAATGTTCATGAAACGCTAAACAGTGTTCCATATAAGGGAATTGATTTTAGTGTTATTCAAAGTAAAGCTAATGTTGATTATCCAGTAGCATTTCATTTTAATTATTTAGGAGATCTGGATGTTAACTCACATGACGGATTGGTGAAGAATGTAGGAGTAGGCCAACATACATCTATTGATAGCGAGGCTATTGCAGCAGCTTTGATAGTAGTTTATTTAAAAGATAATAAGATATATTGGCAGTTGTCTTATGATAAAGATTGTTTCTCAAGTGAAATGATGGATAAATTGTTAGTTGAACTTAAGGAAAGCGGAAAAGAAGAAGAACAGGAATTAGATTTCATTTTGGATCAGTTATATGATTAGCTATTAAGGAGGAAAAATGAAAAATAAAGAAAATATTGAAGCTATATATAGATTATCTCCCATGCAGTTAGGAATGTTGTTTCATAGTATAAAAAATGTTAATTCTGGTTTATACATGGGGCAAACAACTATGGAACTTGAAGGAGATATAAGTAGTGAAGATTTAAGAAAAACATTTGGTATTTTAATAGAGCGTCAGCCTATTCTAAGAACCAAGATTTTATATCATAAATTAAAAGAACCAGTACAGGTTGTGGAAAGAAAGGGTGAATTAAATTTCCGTATTGTCAAAGCTAGTGTAGAAGAAGTTAAAAAATTTTGTAAGGAAGAAATGGAAGAAGATTTCGACTTGGCAAAAGATACACTTAGCAGATTCTTATTGATTGAATGTGAAGATGGTAGAAATATCTTCGTTTGGACATTTCATCATATTATTTTGGATGCATATAGTGTTGGGATTCTTTCCAAGGAAATTTTTGAAATATATGAAAGAGTTCATAATAATAAACCAATCGATTTAAAACCAGTGTTACCTTATAAGAATTATATAGATTGGCTTGAAGGGAAAAACGAAAGTGAAAGTTTGATTTATTGGGATAGATATCTAGATGGTTTTGATGAAATATCAGAATTAGTAGATTATACAGATGAAAAAGTAAATACAAAAGAAACAGCGGAAACAAGTATTACCATAAAGGATGATTTGTATGAAAAGTTACAGAACTATTGTAAAAATAAGGGAATAACATTAAACATTATGTTTTTATCGTTATGGGGATTGTTACTACAAAGATATAGTAATAAAAAGGATGTAGTATTTGGTACAGTTGTTTCTGGAAGAAATGCGAAAATTGATAAAGTTGAAGAGATTCCAGGTTTATTTATTAATACCATACCTGTAAGATATAAATCAGAAAAATTAAGTTTTGAAGAATTGGTAAAAAGAAAACAATTTGAATTCGTTGAAAGTGGTGACCATTGGCATGCTTCATTAAGTGAAATTCAAAAATTAGGTGATAGAAGTGGAGAGTTGTTTAATCATCTGGTTGTTTTTGAAAATTACATGTATGAGGATATTTTAAGTAATGTCGATGGAGACATGAAAATCAAGAATTTCCATATGATAGAAAACAATAGTTATCCTTTTATTATTATGGTTATGCCTGGTGAAAAACTTAAACTTAATTTCGTATATGATAAGAGTAAATTTTCTCAGAAATTTATAGAAGGAATTGAAAAGCATTTTTACATTCTTTCTAACCAGGTGTTAAAAGAAGAGGAACAAAATATTGAAAAGTATAATTTGTTTGAAGATGCTCAGTTAAGAGAATACCTAAAAGAATGTGATACTAAGAAAAAAATACCTCAGTTAGAAAAAACAGTTATAGAATTATTTGAGGATGCAGTAAAAGATAATCCATTAGGAATTGCTGTTTCAGATAGTAACAGAAAATACACATACTCTGATTTGAATGAATTTGTTAAAACTAATGCATTAAATCTACAAAGCAAAGGTATAAAAAAAAGAGATATTGTTCCAATATATGGTGATAATAAAATTGAAACAATTGTGGCAATTTTAGCAGTTTTGAAAGTCGGAGGTGTATATCTTCCTTTAGATACAAAGGCACCATATGAGAGAATTAATAATATTCTTAATACAGTTGATAATTGTGGATATGTAATAGAAATATCTGATTTTGATTTAAATCAGGTAAATGGATATAAAAAAATAAATATTAGTTTAGTTGTAAATGGTGAGGCTATAAATAATGTGGATCTTAATGCTAATGATCCAGCTTATGTTATGTGTACATCAGGAACAACTGGGAAACCTAAGGCGGTTGTAGTACCTCAATCAGGTATTATTAGACTTGTGTTTGGGCAGGATTTATTGCAACTTACAAAGAATGATAGTTTCTTGAAACTAAGTACACCAGCATTTGATGCTTCAACATTGGAAATATATGAAGCACTGCTTAATGGTGGCAAGTTAAGAATAGTTAGTAGCGAAGAACTACTTAATATGAAAGTGCTAAGCAAGATTATTAAAGATGAAAAAATAACAGCAGGATTTTTTGCAACTGCACTTTTTTCAAAAATGGTAAAAGAAGATCCAAAGGTATTTGCTGGACTTAAATATATTTTTACAGGTGGTGATGTACTTTCAAGTGAAGTAGGAAAGAAAGCGAAGGAAGCTAATCCTGAAGCTATGGTGATTAATGGTTATGGACCTACAGAAAATACTACATTTTCAACATGGCATGAAGTAAGTTTAGATGATGGGGATGTTTTGCCTGTTGGTAAAAGGCTTATTAATAGCTCAGGTTATATTTTGGATTGTTTTGGAAATATACAAGCTAGAAATCTTCCAGGTGAATTATATGTAGGTGGAGAAGGTGTCTTAATTAAGTATATTGGTAATGAAGAATTAACATCTCAAAAAATTAAAGATGATGTTTTGGGAAGTGGTGATAGATTATACGCAACTGGAGACTTTGTTTTTGAGAATGAAGAAGATGTTTTATATTACCTTGGAAGAAAGGATAATCAGTGTAAGATCAGAGGCTTTAGAGTTGAATTAGAAGAAATTCAAAATGTTATTAATTCTATTGATGGCATTAATGCTTCCGAGGTTGTAGTTTATAATACCGAAAGTAGTGATAAGAGTATTGCTGCGTTTTATATTTGTAAAAATGAAATTAGAGAAGAAATTATATATGAAAAAATGTATAAGGAACTTCCTGAATACATGATACCAACTAAACTTATAGAACTTGAAGAATTTCCAATGAAGATAAGTGGAAAGGCAGATAAGAAAGCTTTATCTTTGATGGCATCTGTTAGTGATGTAAAAAAAGAGCATCCATCAACACATACTGAAGAAGTAATGCATATGATTTGGAAGGAAATTCTTGGAGTTGAAGATGTTGGCATAAATGAAAGTTTCTTTGCTCTTGGCGGAGATTCTATAAAAGGTATGAAACTTGTGGCAAGGGGAGAAAGAGAAGGATTATTCTTTACGCTTTCTGAATTATATGAAAGTCAGACTATAAAGGGAATATCTGCGTTGATTGATTCTGATGATGGAACAGGAATTAGAAAGAAGAGATTTTTGCCAGAAAATCTACGAAATGTTGAACCAAAATTATCAGACAAATATAAAGAGTTTTCTTGTAATGAGATTCAGCAAGCTTATGTTATGGGTAGAAGTCATGATTTTGAACTTGGCGGATTTTCAACACACTATTATACAGAGTTAGAAGGCGATATTGATGTTGAAAGATTAGAAGTAGCGCTTAATAAAGTAGTTAAAAAACATGCCATGTTAAGAACTGTTTTATCAGGAAAGAATTCTCAGCGCATATTAGAAAGTGTTGATGATTATAAAATAAAATATGTAGATGTTTCAAGTGAATCAGATATTGATAAATGTAAGGTATTAGAAGAAGTCAGAAATCGAATGGAAAGTGAGATTTTTGATTTGGATAAGTGGCCTTTGTTTAGAATGGAAGCCTATAGGGTAAACGATAATAAAGTAAAAATATGTTTTGGTATAGATATCCTTGTTGTGGATGCAGCAAGCTTACTTAAAGTGCGTGAAGACATAATGGCGTATTATGAAGATGACAATTTGGATGTTAATGAAACTACATTTACTTTTAGAGATTATTGTGTGGCTTTAGATGAACTTAAAAAGTCTGAAATATATGAAGAAGATAAAAAGTACTGGCTAGATAAATTAGATGAATTTCCATTAGCGCCAGCGCTTGGAACAAATACAGATGTTGTTAAGGGGAAAATTCCAACATTTAATAGAAAGAGTATTTTGATAGATAAAAAGAAATGGAATTCAATTAGAAAGTTAGGCGCAAAGCATAATGTTACACCTGCTGCGATTCTTTGTAACGCCTATGGAATGATATTAAAACATTGGAGTGGACAGGAGCATTTTGCTCTCGATTTAACAGTGTTTGATAGATATGCATTTAACAGGGAAGTGCCTGATATCGTGGGTGATTTTACAAGGATTATGCTTGTTGAAATGGATTATAGAGATAAACAAGATTTTTGGTCAAATGTAGAAAAGACAAATCATACATTAGTGGAAACCTTAGAACATGGTAATTATAGTGGCGTTGAATATATGAGAGATATTTCGAATAAGTATCAACTTGGTACTAAGGCATCAATGCCATATATATTTACTTGTGCCTTGTATTCAGAAGAAAGAAAGAGAAAGGGTGAATTGTTTAAGGAAACATATTCTCTTTCAAGAACACCACAGGTATTTTTGGATAATCAGGTAACTCAAAAAGACGGAACACTATCTGTTGTTTGGGATTATCCAGTAGAAATTTGGGATGAAGCACAGATAGATGCTATGTTTAATCAGTATATTGAAATTATTAATAGTATAGCTGATGAAAATGAAATTAATGTCAATTTGGCAGATTATATCATAGAAAAATATGAAAAATATAATGCAACAGATAACGATTATATAATGATGAGTGATGAAGAAAAAACTCTAAATTACTATCTTTATAAAGTATTTGAAAAATATGCTGATAAAGATGCAATAGTTAGTATCAAAGAGAGACTAACTTATTTTGAACTTGATAGACTTTCGGATGAAGTCGCTTGCAAACTTCGAGATGAGAATATTAGTGGTGGTTCATATATTGCTGTTGAAGGTATTCGAAGTGTTTATACGTTAGTTAATATTATCGGAATTTTAAAATGTGGTTGTGCTTATGTTCCAATTAACATGGAATATCCAAAGGAAAGAAGAGATTATATTGTAGAACATAGTAACTGTAAGGCTACATTAACTGAAGAATATGTTAAAGGAATTAGTATTGATAATTGTAGGAAGTTTGAAAGAATAAAGGTAAATCCTGAAGATGTTGCATATGTTATTTTTACATCGGGTAGTACAGGCCTTCCAAAAGGTGTTGTTATAAGTCATCAGGCTGTGGTTAATACAATTCTTGATATTAATAATAAGTTTGTAGTGACGGATAAAGATTGTATAATAGGTCTTTCTTCATTCGGATTTGACTTATCTGTATATGATATTTTTGGAGCATTTTCTACAGGGGCAAAACTTGCGTTGGTAAATGATCAAAGAAATGTTGATGAAGTAGCAACACTTATTGAAAGAGAAAAAGTAACGTTTTGGAATTCTGTTCCAGCTGTTATGGAAATGTTCTTAACAATTAAAGAAAATTATAGAAATGATACTTTGAAAAATGTATTACTTAGTGGAGACTGGATTCCACTTAAATTACCAGAACAGATTAGAAATAGTTTTAGTAATGTAAAGGTTACAAGTTTAGGTGGCGCGACAGAAGCCTCAATTTGGTCGATTTATTATCCAATCCCAGAAAAGTTGGATGATGAATGGACAAGCATACCATATGGTATGCCATTAAAGAATCAAAAGATGTTTGTAATGGATGATGATCTTATGCTTTGTCCAATTGGAGTTAGAGGTGAAATATGTATCGGCGGTGTTGGTGTTGCGGATGAATATATTAATGATCCTGAAAAAACAGCAAATGCATATGTCAAACATCCTATATTTGGAAGAATATATAAAACTGGAGATACTGGAATATTCCGTGGCGATTACATAGAGTTTACAGGAAGAATTGATGGACAGGTAAAAATACATGGTTTCAGAATTGAGACTGGGGAAATTGAAGCTAAGGCAACAATGTTTGATAGTATAAAGGATAGTGTAGTTGTTGTTCAAAAGCAAGATGGTAAGGATCCATATCTCGTTATGTTCTATACTGAAAATGTGGATGGAAATGTAGATATTTCATGTTTAAAAGAACATTTAGAAAAATCACTTCCAGCATATATGATTCCGTCGGCATTTGTTAAGTTGGATGAATTGCCTTTGAGTTTAAATGGAAAGGTTGATCGAAAGGCGCTTCCACAGGTAGAAGTTGAAGAAGATACACGATACATGCAACCTGAGAATGAAAAGGAAAATCTTATATTACAGATTTGGCAGGAAATACTGGGTAAAGAAAATATTGGTGTTAGACAGAATTTCTTTGAACTTGGAGGAAATTCTATTAAAGCCATGAAGTTTATATCTGTAGCAGAAAAGAGAGGGCTTAAGATTCAGCTTCCTGACATATTTAGATATAATACGATTGAAACAATAGCTAAGGTTGCAACATTCAGCGATAATGTTGATTTGAAGAATGCTAAGAGACTTGAAGAGTGGATAGAAATGATGGATTCATATGAGTATAGCGAAAACTTCTTAGAGAAGTATGAAGACTATAAATCAAGATATGAAGATATTGATTTCGATGTGACTAATGGATTTAAGCATTTCTTTATTACTGGAGGCGCAGGATTCTTTGCAGCACATTTGATTGCGGAAATTCTTATGAATACTAATAGTAAAGTTACAACATTAATTCGTAAAGTAAAAGATGATGAAAGTGTAGAGGAAAGACTGGAAAAAGCATTAAAGTTCTACATTCCTGAAAGAGACTTATATGAAGAGTATAAAGACCGTATAGTAGTATTAGAAGGAGATGTTTCTGATGATGGAATGGGATTGTCAAAAGAAGTCTTTGAAAGATTATGTTGTGAGATAGACTGTGTAATTCACGCTGCTACTATTGTAAAACATTACGGATTGTGGTCTGTATTTGAAAAGATAAATATTCAGGGTACAAAAAATGTTTCTAAGCTTATGGATAGTGGTATTGAAAAACAATTTGTCTTTATTTCAACACTTTCAGCGGGATATACTCTTGGAAGAAATGAAGCAGATGTTCCTTATACAGAAGACTATATAAGTATAGGTGAGGAATCGGATAATTATTATATTCAGTCAAAGATCAATGCTGAGGAAATAGTTGAAAAACTTAGAGAGAATGGAAAAAATGTAAAAATCTTTAGACTTGGATTTTTGGTTCAAAGTTATGAACGTGGAATATTCCAGATGAATTCTGAAGAAAATGCATTATTCCAGATGTTAGAAACAACACTACGAGTAGGACATGTTCCTGATATGAAGGGAAAAATGTTTGATATGACATATGTTGATTATGCGGCTAAAGCAGTAGCAGCATTATTAAATGTTAAAGAAGATGGACATATTTATCATATATTTAATCCGGACCGTATGAGTTTGGGAAGGTTTGCTAGATACTGTGTTGATAATGGTATGCCAGTTTCAGTAATGGAATTTGATGAATTCTTTAATTATGTTGATAATAATTTAAAAGAGTTAAGTAATGACATGTCGCATTTGCTCACGCTTACAATGGCTGATGGCGCAATAAAGCAGACTTTAGCATATCAGTATAAGAGTGATAAAACTTGTAGGATTCTAAAGGATTTAGGAATAGAATGGCCAAAAGTTTCTAAGAAACAGATTGGAGATGTTTTAGTTGTTCTAGGTAGGCAGGATGAAATGAAGCCTGCAGCAGGTGAGTAGAGTTAAGGTATTTGCATTCCCATATGCTATCGGGAATGCAAGTGCCTATAATGATTATAAAGAGCTTGTAAAAAATGATTTTGATGTAATACCGTATGAGTATTCGGGGCATGGATCTAGGTTTCTTGAACCATGTTTAAAAACAATAGAAGATATGGCGATGGATGCATATGAAAAAATAAAGGATGAAATTGATGGGCCATATATTATATTGGGATACAGTATGGGAAGTCTGGTAAGCTATGAATTGCTAAAAATAATAGAGAATAAACATAGAAATTTGCCACTTGCAGTCTTTTTCATGGCAAGTGAATCGCCGGGTACGGACCCTGTGTTTACAGACTGTGAAAACATGAGTCTAGAAGATGTTAGAAAACTTTTGATAGGAATGGGAGGAACTCCTAAGGAAGTGCTTGAAAGTGATGAGATGATATCTTTGTTTAGTGGTGTTGTAAAAGGTGATTACGGAGCTATTGAAAGATATAAGCCGGAATTAACTATGCTTTCTAAGAGAAGTTCATACTATGTGATTCGAGGGGATAAGGAAGATTACCCGTCTGAAGAAATGATGGGATGGGAAATCGTATGTGGTGAAAATTGTAAGTTTATAGAATTTTCTGGAAGTCATTTTTTCTTGTTTGACGATGAAAAAAATATGATTAAATTGTATGAATTGATGAAAAAAACATCAGGTATCATATAGAGTAAATACTAAGAGGTTTATATTTCTATACGATAATTATAGGTTATCAAAATAAAACAAAACATCACTAAGGTCAATAGCTTTAGTGCATATATTGCTTGATAAATTACTCTCTGAACATACAGATAGCATATAAGTACCTACTTTTTTTGTGGAAAGTAGGTGCTTTTTTTGCGTTACATCAAAATCAGAAGGAGAGATGTTAATAAAGCCTGTACCTTTCATTTTAAGGTATGCTTCTTTTGGGGTCCAAATATCATAAAAAGCAGATGTTTTATTTAATGATGAATTGATGTAGTTCTGTTCGGCATTTGCGAAATAATCAATTATGTCAGTGTTAGGCCCGTCGATTTTTTCAAGAAGGATTTTTTATTGATTTAAAACGCTGTGTTGTTGATAAGAATGGCAAAAAATGGTATAATTAATAGAATTCATTATGGATAAGTAGGAGGAAATCACGTGATTAGATTAAGTGAAGGCGGAGCTTATCTTGTTGATGGTAGTGAAATTATCGAAGTTAACAAGGAAGGCATTGAAGCAGTTAAAGGAAAGTTAGGTAGCAGATTTGTAGAAAAAGAAGAGGCTTTAAAGAGTACTATTGCTTATAATATTCTTAAAGACCATAATACTTCTGACAACATGGATAAATTACAGATTAAGTTTGATAAACTTACATCTCATGACATAACATTTGTTGGAATTATTCAGACAGCCCGTGCATCGGGACTTGAAAAATTCCCAATTCCTTATGTACTTACAAACTGTCACAACTCACTTTGTGCAGTAGGTGGTACTATCAATGAAGATGACCACATGTTTGGTCTTTCTTGTGCTAAGAAGTACGGTGGTATTTATGTTCCACCTCATCAGGCAGTTATTCACCAGTTCGCAAGAGAAATGCTTGCAGGCGGCGGTAAGATGATTTTAGGTTCAGACTCACATACTCGTTATGGTGCACTTGGTACTATGGCTATGGGTGAAGGTGGTCCTGAACTTGTAAAACAGTTACTTTCACAGACATATGATATTAACAGACCAGAAGTTATTGCTATTTACATGACAGGTACTCCAGCTAAGGGCGTTGGTCCTCAGGACGTTGCTCTTGCTATCATTGGAGAAGTATTTGCTAATGGATACGTTAATAACAAGGTTATGGAATTTGTAGGTCCTGGTGTTGCTAATCTTTCAGCTGATTTCAGAATTGGCGTAGACGTTATGACTACAGAGACAACTTGTCTATCATCTATTTGGAGAACAGATGATAAGATTAAGGATTTCTTTGATATACATGGTAGAAGTGAGGACTACAAGGAATTAAATCCTGGTGCAGTTACTTACTATGATGGTGTTGTTTATGTTGAACTTGATAAGATTAAACCTATGATTGCAATGCCATTCCATCCAAGTAATACTTATACTATTGATGAAGTTAATGCAAATCTTAAGGATATTCTTGCTGACGTTGAGAAGAAGGCACTTGTATCACTTGATGGTCAGGTAGAATATTCACTTAAAGATAAAATTGTTGACGGTAAACTTTATGTTGAACAGGGTATTATCGCAGGTTGTGCAGGTGGTGGATTTGAAAACATCTGTGCAGCAGCTGATATATTAAAGGGTAAGAGCATCGGATGTGATGAATTTACATTATCAGTATATCCTGCATCTACACCTATTTACATGGAATTATTCAAGAACGGCAAGGCTGCTGATCTTTTAGCAACAGGTGCAATTCTTAAGACTGCATTCTGTGGACCATGTTTCGGTGCTGGTGATACACCTGCTAACAATGCATTTTCAATCAGACATTCTACAAGAAACTTCCCTAACAGAGAAGGTAGTAAGTTACAGAATGGTCAGATTTCATCTGTTGCACTTATGGATGCAAGATCAATTGCAGCTACAGCTGCAAACAAGGGCTTCCTTACATCTGCGATGGATATGGACTTTGAACTTACAGGTCCTACATATCATTTTGATAAAACAATTTATGAAAATAGAGTATTTGATTCAAAGGGAGTTGCAGATCCTAATGCAGAAATTCACTTTGGACCAAACATCAAGGATTGGCCTAAGATGGTAGCTCTTACAGATAATTTAGTAATTAAGGTTGTATCTGAAATTCATGATCCTGTTACAACAACTGATGAACTTATTCCATCAGGTGAAACATCAAGTTACAGATCTAACCCACTTGGTCTTGCAGAATTTACACTTTCAAGAAAAGACCCTGCTTACGTTGGCAGAGCTAAGGAAGTTCAGGCAGCTGAAAAGGCTAGAGAAGAAGGTAAGTGCATGGGTGAAGTCCTTCCAGAACTTAAGGATATTATGCATACAATCAAAGAAACATATAGTGATGTTTCAAAAGAAAACACAGGTGTTGGTAGTACAATTTACGCTGTTAAACCTGGTGATGGTTCAGCAAGAGAACAGGCTGCATCATGTCAGAAGGTTTTAGGTGGTTGGGCTAATATTGCTAAGTCATATGCAACTAAGAGATATAGATCAAACCTTATTAACTGGGGTATGCTTCCATTCATCTTTGAAGATGATAATTTACCATTTGCTAATGGCGATTACATTTTCATTCCAGAAGTAGCTGCTGCAGTTAAAGAAAAGAAATCAGAAATTAAAGCATTCGTTGTTAAGCCAGGTGAAGGACTAAAAGAGTTCACACTTAAACTTGGCGACATGACAGATGATGAAAGAGAAATCATCCTTAAAGGATGTCTCATAAATTACAATAACAAGAGTATGTAATTAAATTGAATACTAAGTAGCACTTCGCTACTTAGTATTTGTGAATAAAAAATTTTATTCAGCGTTCCGGTATATATTTCTTATACATGACCATAGCGGGTCTCGGTACTTAGTGAGCACCGATGTAATCGAGTGCGAACTTAGTTCCGCTAGGGGCACCCGAGATGTGCGAGAGCAGAGTCATGGATAAGAAATATATACCGGAACGCGGATAAAGACTGGGTTTTTACGAAATAGAGAAGGTAGGTACACAAAATGGATTTTATTACAAAGGACGATTGCTATCTGTTTGGCAATGGTACGCATTATAAGATTTATGAAAAATTGGGAGCACATCCTGCAAAAGTAAAAAACAGAAAAGGTACTTATTTTGCAGTATGGGCACCGAACGCCGTGACAGTCAGTATAATTGGGGATTTTAATGATTGGCTCGGATTTGACCATAACATGGAGCGCATTGGAGACTCCGGTATATGGGAACTATTTATCCCTGGCGTAAAGAGCGGGGATATGTATAAGTATGTTATAGTAACAGAAAGTGGACAGACATTATATAAGGCGGATCCTTATGCTTTCTACAGTGAAAAACGTCCAGGTAACGCTTCAAGAGTTTATGATCTTGAAGGATATAAGTGGAAGGATGATAAGTGGAAAGAAGAAAAGGCTAAGGAAAATCATTATGAAAAGCCTATGTCTATATATGAAGTTCATCTTGGTTCTTGGAAAAAGGATTATGATAAGGATTCAAAAGATGGATTCTATGATTATAAGAGAGCAGCTGATGAACTATGTAAATATGTAGTTGATATGGGTTATACTCATATTGAACTTATGGGAATTGCAGAGCATCCATTTGATGGTTCTTGGGGATATCAAGTAACTGGTTATTATGCTCCAACATCAAGGTATGGTGAGCCTAAGGAATTTATGTATTTGGTAGATAAATTTCATCAGGCCGGAATCGCAGTTATATTAGACTGGGTACCAGCGCATTTTCCAAGGGATGCACATGGTCTTGCAATGTTTGATGGAACTCCACTTTATGAATATGCCGACACCAGAAAGGGTGAACATCCTGACTGGGGTACAAAGGTATTTGATTATTCGAAAACAGAAGTCATTAATTTCCTTATAGGGAACGCATTATTCTGGGTTGATAAGTATCATATAGATGGCTTAAGAGTTGATGCAGTTGCATCTATGCTCTACCTTGATTATGGTAGAAATGATGGACAGTGGGTAAGAAATAAAAATGGTGGAAATGAAAATCTAGAAGCCATTGAATTCTTTAAACATTTAAGTTCAGTATTAAAGCAAATGTATCCAGCAGCCTACTTGATTGCTGAAGAGTCAACTGCATGGCCTAATGTTACAAAGGCGCCTGAGGATAATGGCCTTGGCTTTGCATATAAATGGAATATGGGTTGGATGAATGACTTTTTACAGTATGTAAAACTTGATCCATATTTTAAAAAATTCAATCACAATAATATGACATTTGGTATGACATATGCATTTAGTGAAAACTTTATTTTAGTTATTTCTCATGATGAGGTTGTACATCTTAAGTGCTCAATGCTTAATAAGATGCCAGGTTATCCAGAGGATAAGTTTAAAAACTTAAAGACAGCATATACATTTATGTTTGGTCATCCTGGTAGAAAACTTTTATTCATGGGACAGGAATTTGCTCAGCTTGCTGAGTGGTCAGAAGCTAAAAGCTTGGATTGGTATTTGCTGAAAGAAGATACTCATAAGAGTGTTTTAGAGCATGTAAAGAAGTTGCTTCATTTGTATAAGGAAATACCTTCGCTTTATGCTGATACATTAGCATATGATTCATTTGAATGGATTAATTGTGATGATGCAGATAGAAGCATTTTTAGTTTTATTAGAAAGACTAATGAAAACTATAAAAACGGTTTAGTATTTGTTTGCAATTTCACGCCTATTGATAGGGATGATTACATGGTTGGTGTTCCGATTTCTGGAACGTACAAACTTATATTATCATCAAAGGATGAATATGAGGAAATATCAATTAAGGCAGAGAAGGGTGAATGTGATGGCATGCCATATCACATTAAATATCCTTTAGCTGGATGTGAATCAGTAATCTTTAAAATGCCAGTTAAGAGAGGTGGAAAGAGTACAAAAACTGAGACCAAGAAATAAGTTATTGAAGTATAGTATGTTGTAAATTCAATAATACGAAAGGTTTTAAACCATGAAAAAGGTTATCAGAATATTTGCTGCATTAGCGATAATTGCAGTGCTTGGTACGATGATAATGTATGTAATGAAGTACTCTAAGTCGGGAAAGGGTGGAGATGATGCACCTCTTGATTTTTCCGAAGAACTTGGAGTACTTCCTACTGTCAGTACTGTTTGTGATGAAAAAGAAATAAACTCCTTGCACGGATATACAACTAAGATGGATACTACAAAGATTCATGATAGTTTAGTTGTTGTTGATAAGGAGAATAGAAATTTTAAGATTAAGATTGATAAGAACGGAGCTTCTGTTAAAAATATTCACGTTGATATTGTAAGCTTCGGTGAAACTCAGAATATTTTATCTACTGATATTACTAAGACTAAGGAAAATGATAATAAAATTTCTGCTGTGTTAGAATTTCCTGAAAGTGGACAGGTTAATAAGGAGTGGGTTCTTATAATTACACTTTCTACGGATGATTATAATGAAGTAAGATATTATAGTAGAATTGAGTGTCTTGAAAAGAGTTTTGTAAAAGAGCAAGCAGAGTTCGTTAAGTTCTTTAGCGATACAACTTTTGATTATGAAAAGGCTGCTAGTTGGAATAAGGGTATTATAGGTTATATAGAACCGGATAGTAATACGGATAATTCTAATCTTGGGCATGTAACTATTAAGTCATCATTTGCTCAGGTTACTTGGGGTAACATGGAAGTTAGCCGTGTTGGTGAACCTACAGTTACACTTCTTGAAATGGATGGCGATGTTGGAGCATATGAACTTGATTATTTGGTTAAGGCACCGAATGATTTTAAACAGGATGAATTCTATAATGTTAAAGAGTACTTTAGAGTATGGTCAGCCCTTGATACTGTTTATTTAAGATCTTATGATAGAACTATGGAGCAGGTTTTTGAAGCAAGTGGTGGTACCATTACAAGCGAGAGAATTAATCTTGGTATTCAAAAGACTTTGGGCTTTGATTATAAACAAAGTGAAAACAATAAATATATAGCTTATGTTTTAGGCGATAGTTTATGGTGTATAAATACTGATGATTACGAGGCTACATGCATATATACAATTGGTCGAAATGCAAAGGATAATCGTAAGGATTCGGAACTTGAATGTATGAGTGTTGATGATGATGGAAACGTTGAATTCATCGTTTATGGTTACCTTAATTCAAAGGAACATATAGGTCAGAACGGTATTGTTGCATACAGCTATAATGAAGAGAAAAATCAAACTCGTGAAAGAATATTTGTTGAGTATGATAAGCCGTATGAGATTTTAGCAAATGAAGTTGGTACACTTTATTACATCGCAGATGGCGTGTTATATATATACATCGATTCTTGCATTAACTATGTAAATCTTGCGACGAAAGAGCATGGTCAGGTTGTTTCAAATCTTGAGCCAGGTACATATGCAGTTAATGATAACATGGATACAATTGCATATTGTAAGGATGGCAATTTAAGGGATGCAAAGAGCATGACTGTAATGAACTTCGAAACAGGTAGTGTGAGAGATATCGAAGCAAATGAAGGCGAAAGAATCAGGGTTTGTGCATATGCTGGTAAGGATCTTATATATGGCATAGCAAATGCTGATGAGATAAATAATGATGCTGATGGAAACATAGTTTTCCCAATGAAAAACATGTACATACTTGATAAGGATTTACATGTTTCAACTAATTACTCAAAGGATGATATTAGAGTAACGGATGTTGAAGTTAAGGGTAATATGATTAGTTTATCAAGAACTAAGAAGGGCAAGAATATTGCTAACGATCAGTTGTTTGAAACTAAGGGTGATGAAGAGCAAATAGCAAATCCAAGTTTCATTGTAACAGAACTTAAGGAAACAATGCCTGTTCTTGTTTTTAAATATCCTTTAGATGTAAGAGAAAAATTAGTTGTTAAAGCAGCTAAGATATATGTTACTTCACCAGATGATAAAGTTGAAGTTGAAACTAAGGAAACAGCTGATGCAAGTAATAATAATGGTGAAGAAGAAACTAAAACTTCAACTGGTAAAAATACATATGGTGGAAATACAACAATTGACTTAAATATTCCACCGAATGACAGACAGTTCTACTATTTATATATTGATGGTGAATTGACTGGTATTTACTCAGTTAAGAATAAAGCAGTATCTAAAGCTGAAAGTGTATATGGATATGTTGTAAATGAAAATGGTGAGAAGATATATGCATATAAGGAGGAACTTCAGTATAAGGATGCTAGTGATAGAAGTATAGACTAATTATAGAAAATAATGGAGTATTATATAGATTATTTAGTTTAATAATGGGAAATATAATTAATTATGTTTCTGATTGATTGGAGGTAGAAATGAATAAGAATATTACTAACAGTGTAGTTTATGTAGGTGTTGATGATAAGACTTTAGATTTGTTTGAAGGTCAGTATCCAGTACCTAATGGTATGGCATATAATTCATATGTAATCTTAGATGAAAAGATTACAGTTATGGATGGTGTTGATGAAAGAGCTGTCGATGAATGGTTAGATAATGTAGAAAAGGCTCTAGATGGAAAGAAACCTGAATATATTGTTGTTCAGCATTTAGAACCAGACCATAGTGCAGGTGTTAGCTCATTTATAGCTAAATATCCAGATGTTAAGGTTGTAGCAAATGCTCAGATTTTCAGAATGGCTACTCAGTTTGGAATTGAAGTTGCAGAAGATAAGAAAGTTACAGTTAAGGAAGGCGATACATTAGATCTTGGTAGTCATAAATTAAATTTTGTTATGGCTCCTATGGTTCATTGGCCAGAAGTTATGATGACATATGAAAGTAGCGAAAAGATACTATTTGCTGCGGATGCATTTGGTAAGTTTGGTACACTCGATACTGATGAAGACTGGGCTTGTGAAGCAAGAAGATATTACTTTAATATTTGTGGTAAGTTTGGACCACAGGTTTCTGCAGTTTTAGCTAAGGCAGATGCACTTGATATTGAAATTATTTGCTCACTTCATGGTCCAATCTTAACTGAAAATCTTGAATATTATATTAACCTTTATAAGACTTGGGCAGCATATGATGTTGAAGCAGAAGGCGTATTTGTTGTATATGCTTCAATGCATGGAAATACAGCTAAGGCAGCAGAACTTTTAAAGGAAGAATTACTTGCACAGGGTTGTAAGAAAGTTGCTATGCATGACCTTGCAAGAGATATGTTCTCAGAAGCTATTGAAGATGCATTTAAGTATGGTAAGTTAGTACTTGCATCACCAACATATGAAGCAGAACTTATGCCAATTGTAAGTATGTTCTTACATGATCTTGAACATAAAAATTATCAGAAGAGAAAAGTTGGTTTCATCCAGAATGGTACATGGGCTCCAATGAGTGGTAAGTTCATGAAGGCTGGTTTTGAAAAACTAAGTGATATTACATTCTGTGATACAATGGTAACAATTAAGTCAACAGTATCAGACGCTAACAAAGAAGAGATTAAGCAGTTAGCTAAGGAGATATTGGCTGACTAATGTTGGTAGATATTATAGAGTTAGTATTTAATGTAATATATTGTATTATATAAATTTATCGTATTATTATATAGATCAAAGTAAAGAAGATAGTATCAGAATGATACTATCTTTATTGATACTTAGCACGAAATAGAATATAATCCATAATGGAGTTTTTGTATAGGATGAAGGAAAAACTAATGGAAGGAATATAAGTTTATAGCAAGGTATATGCGTAAACTTATCGTTTATGAATTATGAGTACATTGATTGTTCTACAGCAAATGGCTGTCATCTCACTTCTCGTTTTAATTGGAGTATATCTTTTTAAGAAGGATGTGGTTGATAGTCAGACATCTAAGAAATTATCTGCTATTGTAGCGGATGTTTGTAATCCGGCGATTATACTTGCATCGCTTGATCCAAACAGCGTTACATCGGGAAAGAAAGTATTGCTTTTTGCAGTGTTAGCAGGTGTTGTAATACATATTTTCTATGTAATACTTGGTATGATTATGCCATTTCTTTATGGTGTTGAAGCGGGAAAAAGAAAGTTCTATACTATGATGATGGTTTATACCAATGTTGGATTTATTGGTATTCCAGTTGCTAAGGCGGTGCTTCCAAAAGAAGCAATGGTATATGTTATAGTTTGTAACGTTATGTATAGTTTATTGTTTTACACACATGGTATAACAGTATTAAGTTCTGGTAAGGAGAAGATGAACCTTCTTAAAGTAATTAATCCTGGAACAATTGCAGCTGTGTTTAGTATGGTAATATTTGCTTTTAAAATTAAATTACCATTTATAATTGATAATACAATTGCTTATGTTGGTAATGCAACGGTTTTTTTATCAATGGTTCTTCTTGGTGTATCAATAGCAAGATCTGATATTATCAAAGGATTTAAGAATAAGAAGCTATGGCTTCATGTGGTATTTAGATTATTGTTAATTCCAATGGCGATTGCATTTGCTGTAAGAGGCGTAGGATTTAGTAAGAATGCAGCACTTGGATTTGCACTTATGTCCGGTATGCCAGTTGGAAATCTTCCGCTTATTCAGGCAGAAAAAACTGGTGAAGATACGGATGTTTTATCTTCAGCAATTACAGTTACTACAATTTCGTCAGTTGCAACCATTACGATTTTGATGTCGGTATTATCAAATGTTTTGTAAAAAGTTATTGTTGTTTGGAATGATTGTTTATAGTATAAAACATGCGGATTATATATATAATGCTTTAATGTTTGCAATGAAAAAATATAATTAGAATATTATAATTTTTGTTATTATATATAATTAGATACTGATTTGATATAATAATATGAAGAAAAGTAATTATCGGGATAAAAGAAAAATTATTTATGAGAATATAAATAAAATGATATAAAGATTTTCAAATGAATATTTAGAAAGTCGTCAAAGAAATACAAAAGAAAGTTGGAGATGATTATGGAATTTAAAACAGATATTTTTAGTCAGTTTGATAAGGAGTGGGCGCTTCTTACAGCTGGAAAGAAAGATGATTTTAACACAATGACAGTAAGTTGGGGTGGCCTTGGAACACTTTGGGGTAAGAATGTTGTAACAGTTTATGTTAGAACTTCAAGATATACTCATGAGTATGTTGATAATAATGATACATTTACTCTTACATTCTTCCCTGAGAAGTATAAGAGTGTTCTTGGTGTATTAGGAAGCAAGTCAGGCCGTGAAATGGACAAGATGCATGAATCAGGCCTTACACCAATTGAAGTTGAAGGCTCAGTAGGATTCGCTGAGGCAACAACAACTTTTGTTTGCAAGAAGTTATTTAAGCAGGGCCTTGAAGTTGAGAATATCCCTGATGATATTGTAGATCAGTTCTACAAGACAGATGCAATGCATGATATGTATATTGCTGAAGTATGTGAGATTATTAAGAAATAGGTTGGTTTTATAGGTTGGAAGTATCCTATTTTGATGGGAAGATTTAAAGGTAGTCAAGGAGACTTGTTGATTGAGGTGGAAATAGAGCCAGGTACGGCCGATATGGCAAAAAACGCGAAAACAGCCGTAAAAATAACTTGCTAATGATGAGTCTAGACTTTGAAATTCTTACTTCTGATTGAAATAGTTTGAAAAGTAAGAATGTGTTGGTTGTTTAAATAAAAAATAGATGGTATTATCTTACTTATTGAAGAAAAATCATGAAAAGTAAGAATTTGTAAGTTACTAAAAGTAATAATATGATTATATTATTCTTACTTTTGGAAAGAAAATGGTTAAAAGTAAGAAAAAGCAACTTGTTAAAGATGAGTCCAGGCTGTGAAATTCTTACTTTGGGTTAAAATAGTTTGAAAAGTAAGAATGTGTTGGTTGTTTAAATAAAAAATAGATGGTATTATTCTTACTTATTGAAGAAAAATCATGAAAAGTAAGAATTTGTAAGTTACTAAAAGTAATAATATGATTATATTATTCTTACTTTTAGAAGGAAAATGATTAAAAGTAAGAAAAAGCAATTTGTTAAAGATGAGTGAAGATTAAAAAGATTCTTACTTTTGAATAAAAAAGTTTGAAAAGTAAGAATGAATAGATTGATTAAATAAAATAATGATGGAGATATTCTTACTTGTACAAGAAAAATAATGAAAAGTAAGCATAACAAGCTATTTAATTGTAAAATAGAAATAAATAATTCTTACTTTTAGGATAAAAAGACAAATAAGTAAGAAAATGTAGGTGCGTAAAGATAACTAAGAATTAATAGGAGGTTAGGTATGGAATTTTTAGAATTAGCTAAGAAAAGATATTCATGTAGAAGTATAAGTGATAAGCCTGTGGAGGATGAGAAGATTGAAAAGATTCTTAAGGCAGGTATGCTTGCTCCAACAGCAGTTAATTTTCAGCCATTTAAGATTTGGGTTGTTAAGAGCAAGGAAGGTGTTGAAAAGATTGGTGAGATTACAACATGTACATTCGGTGCACCATTATTTTTTGTTGTAGGTGGGTTAGAAGAAAGTGCATGGAACAGAAAATATGATGGAAAGAATTTTGCAGATGTTGATGCTTCAATTGTGGCAACACATATGATGCTTGAGGTTGAAGATTTAGGTCTTGCTTCAACATGGGTAGCAAATTTTGACGCAGTTAAGATTAAGGAACTATTCCCTGAAATGGCAGATTATAATCTTATTGCAATGTTCCCAGTGGGATATGCTAATTCTGATGCTAAGCCATCAGATAGACATGAACTTTCAAAGAGCAGGGATGAGCTAGTGAAGGAATTATAATGCTTAAAAGCCTGTAAATAAGCCAATGTTAATGTGCGTTGCTTGTGGCAACGCATATTTTTTCTATATAATTGAGCCATCAAAAAACAAGGAGGCGTAAATTATGCTAAATGAAAACATTAAAAAACTTAGAAAATCAAAAGGATTATCTCAGGAGGAACTTGCTATTAAATTGAATGTAGTAAGACAGACAGTATCAAAATGGGAGAATGGATTATCAGTTCCAGATTCAAGTATGCTGATTGCCTTAGCAGATGAATTGGATGTATCTGTAGGTGTACTGCTTGGAGAAACTGTGACAGACCCTATGCCAGATGATTTAAAGACAATTTCTGAAAAATTAGAAGTAATAAATTTACAGTTGGCAAAAAGAAGTATGGTAAGATTGAAGACTATTCGTGGGATACTTATATCGGTATGTGCACTTATAGTTATTACATTTATTATTCTTGCAGCGATGCAAAGTTCTTATTTAGGATGGGATTATAATAATCCTGAATTGGCAGTTGCAGGAACAATAGTGCATGGATTCGAATTTGTATTTGTTAGATTGGCACCGATTGTATTGTTGATTTCAGTAGTTGGAATCGTAATGACATATAAAAAAAGATAAATCAAATTTGAGATTATATTGAGAAAATAAATTTCAGATTAATTTACTATAGGAGTTTGGGAGAATAATTACATGATACGATTTCTTGTTTTTAGTGATTTACACTATGATGAAGTAACCGATGGAGACAATCGAATAGAGGAAATATTAGCAGATGCTCAAAAGCGAGAATTGGATTTTATTGTTTCGTTGGGAGACTTGTGCACTCCAATAAAGGAAAATCAGAGAGTATTGGAGCGATTTAAGTCTTTGGGTATACCTTTTTATAATGTCATAGGAAATCATGAAACCGACAAGTGTATACTTAGTGAAATATTAGACTTTTATGCGATTAATAATCCGTACTATTCTGTAATATGTAACGGATATAAACTGATATTTTTGAATACATGCTATCTAAGCAAAGATGGGGAAGAAGAAATATTTTATAACAAAAATTTTAAATGTGAAGGCACCGTATACCCTATTATTCCGTTGGAAGAAATACGATGGTTACAAGAGGAACTAAAAGATGGTATGAAGAGTATCATTTTTTCGCATCATAGCTTTATAAATGATTTTACTAAAAGAGGAATTTATAATCGCGAAGAGATTCGTAAGAAATTTGTTAAAAAGCAGGTGCTACTTTGTTTGAACGGTCATGATCACGGAGATGATTATTCTATTGTAGATGGAATACCATACATGACGATTAATTCAGCAAATTATGCATGGTTAGGAACTCAGATTGCAAGTTCAAGAGAATTGCAGGAAAGATATTCTTATTTGAACGGCATACTTCAATATAAACAGGCAATGAGTGCATACATAGAAATTAGTGATAACGAGATAAATGTATGTGGCATGGATGGTGAATATTTATCAGTAACACCAGATGATATTGGATTACCAAACTATAGATGGAATGGAGTATCAATTAGACCACAAATAAGTTCGCATTTTGTTAAAATGTAAAATCGGAAGTTAATTTACCAAGGATAAACAATTGAATAATATAGAACAAAAAGGAAGAGTACATTCAACTGCAAGGAAGAGATTACTCTTCCTTTTTTACATTCACTTATAGATTACAGAATGGATTTGTTAACAGCTGGAAAAGTAAAATAAAAAATACTCTTGACATTTCGTTGAATCAAAATTATAATGAGTTTATATTCGTTGAACAAATATTCAACGAATCGAACTGAAAATGAATGAAAAAATTTGGAGTTCGCTACTAGATGGAAATAAAAAAGTAGTAAAACGAATATGAAGATTTATAAGGAGGATGTTAGAAGATGGCTAATGAGAGTGGAAAGAAAGTAGTAATTTTAGGTGGAGGTATTTCTGGTCTTGCAGCAGGTGTGTATGCACTTCTTGCAGGATATGAAGCAGAGATTTATGAGAAAAATGCAATACCTGGTGGCGAGTGTATAGGTTGGAACAGAAAGGGTTATCACATTGATAACTGTATTCACTGGCTTACTGGTACAAAGAAGGGCACATCACTTTATGATGTTTGGAAGAAAGTTGGTGCACTTAGTGATGATACTGAATATGCAAAAATTGATTCATTTTTCTCATCAGAATATGAAGGAAAGACGGCTACTCTTTGGAATGATTTAGAGAAAACACAGAGAGAGTTAATTGAGATTTCACCTGAAGATAAGGATGAAATCGAAAAGTTCATTAAGCACGTTGAATATTCAAAGCAATGTTTATTCCCTGCTGAGAAACCTATGGATATGATGGGGGTTATGGACTACATCAAGATGAGCGTTTCAATGAAAGATATGCCAAAGGTTATGAAGGAATATGGCAAAATCTCACTTGAAGAATATGGTAAGAGATTCAAGAGTCCACTTCTTCAGAGACTTATGACAGACTACCTTCCTAAAGAATATACAGCTTATTCATTCTTAGTTTCATATGCAACTATGGCTGACGGAAATGGTATGATTCCAATGGGAGCATCACTTCAGTTATCGCTTCGTATGGAAAAGAAATTTAAAGAATTAGGTGGAAAGATATTTTATAATAAACCAGCAAATGCAATCAACCTCGACGGTAAAATCGCAAGCTCAGTTTCATTTGCTGATGGAAGCAGCGTTAGTGCAGATTATATTATTCCTACAGTTGATACTCATGTTTTATTTAATAAGTTGATTCCAAGTTCATATATGCCTAAGGAATTAGCTGATGCATATAAGGATGAAAATGCTTATCCAACTACAAGTGGATTTCAGGTGGCTTATGCTGTAGATGTTAAATTTGATCTGGGTGAAACAACATTTGCTGAGATTGAACCTCTTAAGATTGGTGAGAGAGTTTTTAATAGAATGTATGTTAAGGCTTATGGTTATGATGATGTTTTTGTTAAGGATGGCAAGATGGTAATTCAGACTTGTATTTCACAGACTGATGTTGATTATAAGTATTGGAAGAGTTTGTCTAAAGATGAATATGATAGAGTTAAAAAGGAATTAACTGATGAGGTTACTAAGAGAATTGAGGCTGCTCATCCTGAACTTGCGGGAGAGATGGAACTTCTTGATACTTGGACACCTCTTACATATGAAAGATATTGTGGTGCATATCATGGTGGGTATATGAGTTTTGTAACAACTCCGGGTGCAAAACAGATTAGACTAAAAGGGAAGCTCGATGGTATTGATAATGTATATCTTGCTGGCCAGTGGACTAATTCTCCAGGTGGACTTCCAGTTGCAGTTGCTAGTGGTAAGTTTGCAATTCAGAGAATCTTAAAGGAAGAAAAACGTAGTATAAAGATTTAAATAGATGGTATCAAATCGATACTATCTATGATTGGTGTGTAAAGAAAAATCTATAAGATAAAATATAAAACTATATGATGAAAGAAAAAGGAGAAAATATGACAAGACAGGAACAGAAAGAAGCGAAGAAGAAAGCAATACTTGTAACAGCACTTGATTTGTTCGTTACGCGTGGATATTATGAAACGAAAATTACAGACATTGCGAAGGCGGTTCCTATGAGTGTGGGACTTATGTTTCATTACTTTGAATCAAAAGAGCAGTTATTGCTTGAACTTGTTAAGATGGGATATATGGCAACTAATTCTACTGATAAATTGGCGGATGTTCCACCGGAACAATATTTTGATACTTTCCTAAATGGACTATTTGCTTATGCTAAAAATGAACCTTGGGTTTTTAATATGTTCATATTAATGAATCAGGCTAGAAGAGAAGGAATGCCTGAGGAAGCAAGAGCCATTGCACTTTCAATTAATCAGATTGAAAAATCAGCAAAGATTATTAGAAAGGGTCAGAAGACTGGGACGTTTAGAAAGGGCGACGCTAAACTTTTAGCAACTTGTTTTTGGGCATCGGTACAGGGCATTATGGAAGAGATGGCAAGTAATCCTAATATGAAAACACCAAAGGTGGAATGGATTGTATCGATATTAAAGTAGAGATGTTTAATAAATAATTAAAAAAGGCCTAATTTGGTTCTTTTTTATTTGAAAAAATATGATTGTTGACAAATAAATATTGGAGTGATAAAATTGAAAACAGTTTTCAGATTGAAAATGAAAATTGTTTTCATTTTTTTATATATATGAAATATGATAAATATAGGAATAATATATTAATCGGAGGGTTGATATGGCATATAAAACAAAGCAAAGAGAAGTTTTGCTTGAGTACCTTAAGAAGAAAAAAGGAAGTCATATTACAGTTAATGATGTATGTGATTTCTTTGATAAAAAAGGCGAGAAGATTGGTCAGACCACAGTTTATAGACAGCTTGAAAAGATGGTTGATGAAGGTGTGGTTAATAAGTACATTATAGATGGTAATTCACCAGCATGCTTTGAGTATGTTGGTGAGAATAAGATGCATACTGACGGTAAAGTATGTTTTCATTGCAAATGCGAAGTATGTGGAGCACTTATTCATATGCATTGTGATGAACTAAATTCAATTAAGGATCATCTTGAAAAAGACCATGATTTTATGCTTAATCCTAAGAGAACAGTATTCTATGGTGTGTGTAAAAAGTGTCGAAGAAAGATGGCTTGAGTTAATAGCAAAATGTAACTAACTAGAATTTAAAAATAGGAATGAAATAGATATGAAAAGAATTAGTAAATTTATTAGAATAGTAAAAAGAATTATTGCAACAACTATGATTGCAACACTTGTATGTATGAATGTTACTTCTTGTGGCAAGAAGAGTATTAAGAATGACAAACTTACAATTGTAACCACAATTTTTCCAGAGTATGATTGGGTTATGAATATTCTTGGAGATAAGGCTAAGGATGCAGATGTAACATTGCTTCTTGATGATGGTGTTGACTTACATAGTTATAATCCATCGGCTGAAGATATTTTAAAGATTAAGAGTGCAGATGTATTCATATATGTTGGTGGTGAATCTGATGCATGGGTTGATGATGTTTTAAAGGATAAACTTAATAAAGATATGAAAGTTGTTAATCTTTTAGATGAACTTGGTGATAGTGTTAAGGAAGAAGAAGTTGTTGAAGGCATGCAGGATGAAGAGCATAATCATGAAGATGGCGAAGATGCAGATCATGAAGATGAACACGAAGATGGCGGAGTTGAAAATGATGAGCATGTTTGGCTGTCTTTAAATAATGCAAAAGTTCTATGTGAAAAAATAGAAGAAGCTATTTCATCTGTTGATAAAAAGAATAAGGAAACATATGAACGTAACACAAAAGCATATACAACTTCTTTTGGTATATTAAATGTTGCATATGAGAACGTGAAAAAGGGTGGAGATGTAGATACAATTGTTGTTGCAGATAGATTCCCATTTAGATATTTAGTTGATGATTGCGGTTTGAATTATTATGCAGCATTTGCTGGATGTTCAGCAGAGAGTGAAGCAAGTTTTGAGACAATTGATTTCCTTAGTAAGAAGATTGATGAGCTTTCACTTAAGTATATTTTTGTGATTGATAATAGTGATGAAAAGATTGCAAAAACTGTAATTGAAAATACAAAGAATAAAGACGTTCAGATTTTAAGACTTGATTCGATGCAGTCGGTTACTAAGAAGGACATAGAGAATGGCGCTAGTTACTTTAAGACTATGGAAGAGAATTTTGGTGAATTATCGAAGGCTCTTTTAAATGAATAAGATTTATAATAGTTTTTAATTTAAGATATTATTTTAGTTCAGAATACAGGAGGCGAAGATGGCTCTTATTAAAACGAAGGATTTATCGCTTGGTTACGATAATGAAGTGATTTTGAAAAATTTGAATATTGAAGTTAATGAGGGCGATTATCTTTGCATCGTTGGAGAGAATGGCTCAGGTAAGTCGACGCTTATGAAGACTCTTCTTGGACTTATTAGTCCACAGGGGGGAGAGATTATATTAGGTGACGGTCTTAAGAAAAACGAGATTGGATACCTCCCACAGCAGACATTGGTTCAAAAGGATTTCCCTGCATCAGTTACTGAAATTGTTCTTTCTGGTTGTCAGGCGAGAATGGGACTTAGACCTTTTTATAGTAAGGCAGATAAGGAACTTGCCAGAGCAAACATGGAACGTATGGGTGTTGATAAGTTTAAAGAAAAGTCATATAGAAACTTATCTGGCGGACAGCAGCAGAGAGTACTTTTAGCGAGAGCTCTTTGTGCGACTAAAAAGTTACTTCTTTTAGATGAACCAGTTTCTGGACTTGATCCAATGGTTACTAATGAGATGTATGGCCTAATTAAGAAGCTTAATGAAGAAGGAATAACTATAATTATGATTAGTCACGACATTCATGCTGCAAGTATCTATGCAAGCCATATTCTTCATATCGGTGAGCATATGTTCTTTGGAACTAATGAAGAATATAAGAAGAGTAACATTGGTAGATTTTTCTTGAGGAAAGACTTGGTTCATAGAAACATATCAAACGATAGAAAATAATTAAAATGTTTCAAATATAATAATATTAGAAAAGTAATTAGAATATTTCTAACGAAAAGAAATAAATAGTAGTAATAAAATATTTTAGTGAAAAATATAAGTTAGTTACAAACTGATACTAAGTAATTAATATTAATCAGATAGAGGTTAAATATGTTTGATAAGTTGTTTACGTATTTACAATATGAATATGTTATAAACGCATTTATAGTTGGAATATTAGTAGCAATATGCTCGTCACTTTTAGGTGTTACTTTAGTTCTAAAAAGATTTTCATTTATAGGTGATGGACTTTCGCATGTTGCATTTGGTGCGATTGCGATAGCTTCTGTTTTGAAGCTGAGCAATAACATGCTTTTGGTTTTGCCTATAACTGTTATAAGTGCGGTGCTTTTGCTTAAAGGTGGAAATAATAAAAAGATTCAGGGTGATGCTGCGATTGCGATGATTTCGGTTTCGGCGCTTGCTCTTGGTTATCTTTTGATGAATATATTCTCTACATCATCGAATCTTTCTGGCGATGTGTGTTCAACACTTTTTGGTTCAACATCGATGCTTACGTTAGATAGTAGCGATGTGATACTAAGTATTGCTTTGTCGATTGTTGTTGTGGCAGTATTTGTTGTATTTTATAACAAGATATTTGCTGTGACATTTGATGAGATTTTTTCAAAAGCATGTGGAATTAATGCGCAGGGTTATAACTTGCTTATTGCTGTTTTGATTGCGGTTATTATTGTTATGGCGATGAACTTTGTGGGTTCACTTCTTATTTCTGCGCTTGTTATATTCCCAAGTGTTTCTGCAATGAGAGTCTTTAATAGTTTTAAGATGGTTACAATTAGTTCAGTTGCAATTTCACTTGTGTGTACACTTCTTGGACTTTGCATTTCTATTGTAGCTTCAACTCCAGTGGGTGCAACAATTGTAGCATGTGATATAGTTGCATTCATAGTATTTAGCATTATCGGAAGACTAACAAGATAACAATTAGTTCATTAGCAAGATACAAATCGATTATTTGATAAGATAGCAATTAGTCCATTAGCTAGATACAAATCAATCGCTTAATAAGATAATGACTTGATTCATAACTAAATATGAATCTACCAAATAATAAGGGATAATTGTACAAGTGAATAAAAAAATGATATAATAAAAACTGGTTGAAAATTTTTCAATCGGTTTTTATAAATTATAGGAGGATATAATAATGGAAATAAGGAGAAACTGGAAGATACTTGTAGGAATATTTATATGTGCCATTGGAATAATGTTCAATGGCAGTGTAAATGCACACGCTACAAGCCTGTATGCTGAAAATAGGTTTGAAGTGATGGAGGAGATTGATAATCCTGAAAATTATAATGGCGGCTATTATGCTGGAGAAGAGAGAAATTTTACTTATAAGGTCACTCCTAAAGAAACAGGGATATATAAAATATATAGTGAAACAGATCCGGAAAAAGAAGGATATTATAATCAAAATTCTTTAAGAATATATGCATTTAATGAAAGCAAACAAGTTATTACAACTCTAGATGGTATTGGCATAGATGGTGAAAAGGTTTATGTTGAAGCAAATATATATATGGTTAAGGGAAAATCATATTATATTGGTTTTAGAACTTATGATATAGAAGGAAAATTTGTAGAAGTGACGATGAGTAAAACGAATCTTGTTGCACAACCTAAAATGGAATATGACGTTCAATTTGATCGGTATTATGTATTAAATACTGGAGATCCTGTAAAGGGAAATTATAATTGGGATAGTGAAAATGCTACTTTGACATTTGATAATTGTGAAATAGGGCCTTGTTCGGTTGATTTTTCTGCTATTAATAAAGATAGACCTAATGGAGAAAAATATTACTTTGCGGTTGATGATTTTCCAAATGTAAAAAATATAAAGGTTGTTTTTAAAGGTGAAAACAAGTGTCAGTTTCAGCTTAATACAGATAGTTCATCAGTACCAATGTTTTTTGTGTGTAATGGAAATAATCCCCAAAATGATTATGTTAATGTTGGAATAGAATTAACTGGTGGTGGAACAGTTGATATAGATGAGGAATATTCTTTTAGATTTATTGATATAGAAGGAGATGTTATTCTTAATGATATTACGTTAAATTTTGATTGGGAAAAGTCAGAAATTGGAAAAAGTGCTTTTGAGACAGCTTCAAATTTGATAATTAAAAATTCAACAATTAAATCTAAAATAGATTATAATGATACTATGTTTGTTGCGACAGCAGATATAATAGTAGATGATAGTCAGTTTTGTATTAATGCTGTTTGGGGAGACGAATGGAAAGATAAACAGTTTGCTGGTATTTTTTATGCAAATGACGAAGTGTTATTAAATAGTGGAGAATTATTAATTGCAGCAGATCCTGAGTACCTTGAGTTGCTTGAAAAAAATAAATATTGTAGTCTCGGAATGAAGAAAGAAGGCGTAGAAATTAACAAGGATAAGTTCACTTATGTTTCTGTAAATAATGTTGATATTTCCAAATTAAAATACACTTTAGAAAACACAACATATATTTATGATGGTAAGGCAAAAACTCCAAAGGTAACTATACCAGGTCTTGTTGAAGGAAAACACTTCGAGGTTAAATATTCTGATAATGTTAATGTTGGAAAAGCTAAGTTTACAATTACAGGTATTGGAATGTTTACTGGTAAAATAGAAGGTACTTTTGACATAAAAGAAAAGCCGGTTGAAAACAAGAAAACTGATGAAAGCGTTCTCACTGACGGCAAACTTATTTACAAGAAATTAGCTGATGCATCAGCTGATGGAAAGACTGCTGGAAAAGTTCAGGTTGTTGGATTACAGAAAAAGAATCTTAAGAAGATTACAATAAAGGCAGTTGTTACACTTGATGGTAAGAAGTACAATGTTACATCAATTGCAGCAAATGCATTCAAGGGTAACAAAAAGATTACTAAAGTTACAATCGGAAAGAATGTTACTACTATTGGTAAAAAAGCATTCTTTGGTTGTAAGAAACTTAAGACAGTTAAGATTAACTCAAAGAAACTTAAGGTTGGTAAGAAAGCGTTTTATAGAAAGGGCGGAAAGAAGCTTACAATTAGGGTTCCAAAGAAGTTAAAGAAGAAATATAAGAAAGCTTTCAAGAAAGCAAAGACAAATAAGTTTATAGTAAAATAAGAATATCGATGAACAAGCATCGTAAAACAAACAGGCGGGAACTAAAAGTTC
>Ga0247609_10000552_pt1 | contig 51341 bp, 46 predicted proteins | sample 172DNAGHGlowgp2_FD_193487 | JGI IMG/M metagenome (GOLD analysis project Ga0247609, IMG submission 193487) | Sheep rumen microbial communities from Palmerston North, Manawatu-Wanganui, New Zealand - 1728 DNA GHGlow gp2 | ecosystem: Host-associated > Mammals > Digestive system > Stomach > Rumen ... | reverse complement strand
CAAAAAATAAAGACCCTTTGGGTCTTTTGCTTTTTCAAAAAAATTTCTGCGTCGAAAAATGCGATTTTTGCCCTCTTTATATATAGGAGGGTTTTTATGTTTTATGTCCTACAAGAAGATAATTATGACTGCGGATTCACATGCTTGAAGGTCTTGCTCGCGAATGTGAATAAGGATGTTAATTATCTTTACTTACCGAATCCTAAGAAAGAAAAAGAGGCCTATTCTTATTATGAGCTTATGGAATACGCTTCTAACTTAGGATTTACTTTATCGGCTTATCTGATAAAGGAGAAAAATGAACTGCGTTTAGATGATGGTTTACCGATGCTATTTTCCACCTCTATTGATAGTAAAGCTCATATGCTTCTCGTTTATAAAATCAATAAGAAGCACGTCTATTATTTTGATCCCCATATTGGAAAGAAGAAGATGGAGAAGAATCGTTTTATCGAAATATGGGATGGAGGCTTATTAAAACTCGATGATTTTAAGAAGATTCCCTGTATTAAAAAAGCAAAAAGATTGTTGTCAAAAAAAGAAGAATTATGGATGGATATTTTTGAAATATTAGCCTGTCTATGTTTGACTTCTGGATTATGCTTTATCAACGAAAAATATCCCTTTTATCTACCGATTATCATGTTCGCCTCTTTTGCGATATTTGAAATCTTATTAAGAAGCTACTGTCTATATGTTTATAAGAAGATTGATGAACGAACATATAATAGTGACCTTAAAGTGAAACAAGGAAGAATGAAAGATTTCTATATGACCTTAGAAAACAATAAGAGACTTGAGGTCAGCATCAACCTCAATAGCATCTATTCGGTGATGTCGGTAGTGGTTATCATCCTCTTCATCGCGATCAGTGGGGGTTATTCCTTATATTATTTATTCTTTGGCATCTTATTTGCTTTTATCGATGTGATGTTCATCTCCCCATATTTAGCAAAGAAGAACTTAGAAATCGTGGAACTTGAAGAAAATATTGACGATGATAGCATCGCTTTGATCAAATTAGCCCACGATAAAGCTTATCGATACGGGAAGGTGATGCTTTTATATCGATATACGGTGCTTGGCATCACTTTATTAGGGATAGTTCTCATCATGGCCTTATCAGGTGTCATTTCAATTCCTTATATCATCTTCTATCTCTGCATCAACACTTTCTTCTATAAGAGTCTCGTATCAGGCTTAGGAATGGATGAAACGATTAAAAAACATCGTCAAAGCAAGGCTCATCTATCTAATTTAATCGACATTTAGGCTTTATCTATGATAAAATCTTAATTATGGAAATTGATTTCAATAGTCTATATCAAGAATTTAATCAATATGAAGATATCTATCTCGAGATTGCTAATAAAGCAATCAAACATCTCGGTTTATCTTTTGAACCAATCATTTCCGTCTCTTTAGTGGACGAAGAGACAATTCACCAAATCAATAATGATTACCGTCATATCGATAGGGTCACGGATGTCATCTCTTTCGCCTTTAACGATGGAGAAGATCGAGAAAAATTATATCATTCCAATCAGATGGTCGTCCTCGGCGATATCTATATCTGTGTGGATCAGGCGAAAAGACAGGCTGATGAATACGGTCATTCTCTTGACCGCGAGATGCGTTTCTTATTCGTACACGGTCTCCTTCATCTATTAGGTTATGACCATATGACAAAAGAAGATGAAGAGATCATGTTCCCACTTCAAGAGGAGATATTAGGATTATGAAAAGCGGTTTCGTTTCCATATTAGGTAAATCCAATGTTGGTAAATCAACATTGCTTAACTCCATCCTTCATCAAAAGATCTCCATCGTCACCGATAAGCAGCAGACGACGCGTAATGTGATTAAAGGAATTTATAATGACGATGATAGCCAGATTGTTTTTATCGACACGCCTGGCATTCATAAAGCTCGACAAAAGCTCGGCGAAGAGATGAACAACATGGCTCTACAGTCCATCAAGGATGCAGAAGTGGTTCTCATCGTTATCGATGCTTCATACGGCGTTGACGATGAGGTGAGAAGAATTTATCAAAAAGTCAACCGTAAGCACATTCCAATTATTAGTGTTCTCAATAAGATTGATTTAATCAAAATTGATCGTTCCATCAAACTCAAAGAAGAGATTAAAGAATTAAACGAAGGACCAATCATTGAAATGGTCGCGAAAGATGGCTTTAATGTCGATGAACTACTCAAAACCATCAAATCGATGTTAGAAGAAGGACCGCAGTATTACGATAAAGACACTGTTAGCGATATGGATGTCGTCTTCCAAATCAAAGAGATCATCCGTGAGAAAGCTCTCAATCAATTAAAAGATGAGGTTCCACATTCTCTCGCGGTCTATATGAAAGATATCGATTGGGAACTTAATCCTTTACCAATTTACGCGGATATCATCGTTGAAAAAGATTCCCAAAAGGGCATTGTCATCGGTAAAAACGGTCAACGACTCAAAAACATTGGAGCAAAAGCTCGTCAATCAATTGAAGCTTTGCTTCATAAACACGTCTATCTCTCTTTAACAGTCAAAGTTAACGAGGATTGGCGTAATAAAGATAATCTATTATCGACTTTCGGATATAAAACAAAAAATAATTAAAAAATGAAATTAATAATAATTAAAATTGCCGCATATAAAGAAAAAGATGCAGTGATGACAGGGATTAGTGAATTAGGTCTAATTACTTTCCGTGTCCCTGGACTTTATTCACCGAAGAGTAAATTCGCATCGATTAATAATCCCTTATCGATCATCGAACCAACATTTAATGAAAGTAAGAGGAGTAAACATTATATCTTACAAGAAGCGAGTTTATTATATTCCCCAATGCAAGGAGATCTTGATTTCAATTATGTCACGGCGATATCGATCTTGCTCCAGGCTACTAATAATTTAGTCGAAGATGATGATAAACCTTTGCTTTATCAAGATTTGTTTGGCGCGCTTCTCGCTTTAAAAAATAAGATTGATCCTTATCTCGTCAGTTTAAAATTCCTCATCTCTTTGATGAATAAAACAGGTTATGAATTAAACGTTAACGGTTGCATCAGATGTGGTGGGAAAAAAGATATCGTCGCCTTTTCCTTTTTAGAAGGTGGCTTTATCTGTCGTAACTGTATGACAAGCGAAGATAAAAACGATTTAGAACTAGATGAGATGAAAGTATTTAGAAACGTTTATCTCTATAATGGGTATGCATTTGAAGGAGAAAAATATAATCAAAAAGTAGTCGTCTCAACCCTTAAAAAGATTAATATCTTTATCTCTGATGCATACGGCTATTCAATTAAAGATATCATTAATTTATAACAACACTGATAATAGGTTGACAGGCATTGTCGAATAATATATTCTATATTAGATTATTTTTGGAGTGAGATTATGAAAAACTTTACATATGAAAATATTACAACACATTTAATAACCTCTGGTTATTATTATCAAGGCAGTGAGATTTATGGTGGCTTATCTAATACCTGGGACTATGGTCCTCTTGGTAGTGAGATTAAGATGAACATTCGTAAACTCTGGTGGCAAAAATTCGTTCAAGAATCCCCAACTAATGTGGGTATTGATGCGGCCATATTAATGAATCCAAAGGTGTGGGAAGCCACAGGTCACGTCAAGACTTTTAACGACCCACTTATCGACTGCAAACACTGCCATCAACGCTTTAGAGCGGATCAGCTCATCGAAGGTGAATATCCAGATGTCAATGTCAATAAGATGACTAACGCGGAGATGATGGATTTCATCAAAGAACATCAAGTTAAATGTCCAAACTGTGGACAATCTAACTTCACTGATATCCGTCAATTCAATATGATGTTTAAAACGCATATCGGTGTCACTGAAGATAGCAAATCTGAAGTCTATTTAAGACCAGAGACTGCCCAAGGGGTTTTCGTCAACTTTAAAAACGTGATGAGAACAACTAGACATAAATTACCAATCGGTATCTGCAATGTCGGTAAAGCCTTTAGAAACGAAATCACTCCAGGCAATATGACATTTAGAACTCGTGAATTCGAGCAGATGGAAATGGAATTCTTCTGTAAGCCAGGTGAAGACCTCAAATGGCATGCGTACTGGAAACAATATTGTTTGGATTTTGTTAAATTATTAGGTATTACTCCAGAAAAGCTCAGATATCGCGACCATGAAAAAGAAGAATTAGCTTTCTATTCTAATGCGACAACTGATATCGAATATTTATTCCCATTTGGATGGGGTGAGATTTGGGGTATTGCAGATCGTACTGATTATGACCTCAAACGTCATATGGAATATTCTTATCAATCCTTAGAATATCTCGATCCAGAAACTAACGAAAAATATGTTCCTTACTGCATTGAACCATCAGTGGGATTAGATAGATTGGTATTGATGGCCTTATGCGATGCATATGACGAAGAAGTGGTCAATGATAACGACACGCGTATCGTCATGCATTTAGCCAAATCCATTGCTCCATATAAAGCCGCAATCTTCCCACTTAGTAAGAAACTTGAAGAAAAAGCTCGTGAAGTCTTTACTTTGTTAAGCAAAGAAATGATGGTGGTCTATGATGATACAGGCTCCATCGGTAAAAGATATCGTCGTCAAGATGCGATTGGCACTCCGTTCTGCGTCACCATCGACTTCGATACCGAAAATGATAACTCAGTGACGATTAGAGAAAGAGATTCTATGGAGCAAATTAGACTTCCAATCTCTGAACTCGTCGATTATTTAACTAAACAAATCAAAGGATAATTATGGCGATTGACCCAGATTTAATCGAACAAGTCAAAAAGCACGCGGATATTGTCAAAGTTATACAGTCATATCAAGCGTTAGAGGGAAAAGGCAAAGACTTTGTTGGTCTATGTCCTTTTCATGATGACAAACATCCTTCGATGAATGTTTCTCCATCGAAACGCATCTTTAAATGCTTCTCCTGTGGGGCGGGTGGAGATGCGACCATCTATGTGATGAAAAGAGAGAATATATCTTTCTTTGAAGCGATGAAGAAAGTGTCCGATATCTCGGGTTATTCCGATCCTCGATTAGAAGAAAAACAATTCGTTAAACCTGTTGATGAAGTCAAACAAAAGAGATTAAAATGTCTTGCAGATTTAACATTATATTATCAATATGCTTTATCAAGCGAAGAAGGAAAGACTGGACTTGATTATTTAAATAATCAAAGACATCTTGATGAAGCGATGATTAAAAAGTATCAACTCGGTTACGCGCTTAAAGACGGCAAGACCACAATTGCTTATTTACAATCCAAAGGTCATTCTTTAAAAACGATTGAAGAAGTGGGTATCGCCTTTATCAGTAACGGCACATATTACGATAAGAATAACGGAAGAGTGATCTTTCCATTATGCGATAAGGACGGTAATGTGATTGGCTTTTCTGCGCGTGCTTTAGAAAAAAGTGATGCTAAATATATCAATACTCAAGAAACAGTCTTATTTCATAAGAGCAATGTTTTATATAACTACCATATTGCTAAACAAAAAGCCCATATCGATGGCTTCGTTTATGTCTTAGAAGGATTTATGGATGTTTATGCTTTAGCAAGAATTGGTATCGATTCCGCAGTCGCGATCATGGGTACAGCTTTAACTGAAGAACATATCAAATTATTAAGACAGCTCAATGTCGAAGTGAGATTATGTTTAGACGGTGATGGTCCAGGACAGACTAACAGCATGAAAGCTTCTAAATTATTAGAACAATCAGGAATCAATTTCTCAATTGTCGATAATCAAAATAATCCACGCGACCCAGATGAGATTCTCAATGAAGATGGCCCTAACGCCTTAAGAGCGTATTTGAACAATTTAATTTCTCGTAACGATTTCGCTCTTAATTATTTCATGAATGTCAATCCGCTTAAAAATAGTGCGCAGAAAAGCAGCTTAGTGCAGCAGTTTGTCCCTATCTTAGCGAAGATGAATAACGTTCTTGAATATGACACGTACTGCCGTAAATTATCTAAGATTGCCGGATTTGATGTTGAATCTATTAAAAAATTAGTTATCGAATATCGTCGTGGAGAAGTGATCTCTTCGAGTAAAGTGAAGAATTATTCTCCAGAACGTAAAATATTAAAGAAACTACAATTAGCAGAAAAAGAAATGCTATATCAGATGACCTCAAATAAAAATGCGATTATTTTCTATGAAAATAAAGTTGGGGGATTCTACGATGATACATATCGTCAAATCGCTAATTACATCGTTGAATTTGCAAAGACTCATGATGAGATAAATGTCTCCGATATCATCTTTGAAATTGAGATGAATGAAGCCGCCAATAGCGATGAACTAGTCAACGAATTGACTGCAATAGCTAGTGAAACACTTCATCCTGATCACTGCGATGAAAAATTGCTCGATTCATTGCTCGACTCTATTAAAAACGAGAAAGAGAAGATCAATGAACAGAATTTAATGAAACAATTATTAGAAGGTAAAGATAGCAAAGAACAGGCGCGTATCCTTGCCGACTATAACGCTCGTAAAGCTAAAAAGATTTCTTAAGGAGGAAAACTATGGCCAAGACAAGTAAAAAAGAAGCTGCAAGTGGAGAAATTGCAACTTTAGAACAAATCAAGAAGGAACTTCTTAAAAAGGCAAAAGCCAGTGAAGAAGGCAAACTTGAAGAAAGCGTCATCTATGATGAACTTGAGGAATATGAATTAGATGATGATACACTTGAATCCTTGATGACTTATTTCCGTGATAACGGAGTGGTGGTCACCGATGAAGACAGTGAAGATGACATCAATTTAGATGAACTCGATGATTCCAACATCGATTTAAACGAAGCTGAAGATTACGATGACGATGAAGGTGAAGGCCTTGACGAAGAAATCGACCTCGATAAACTCGAAGCCACATTAGGCGGAGAGGTCAAGATCAATGACTCCGTTAAAATCTATTTAAAAGAAATCGGTAAATATCCTCTTTTAAAACCTGAAGAAGAACCTATTTTAGCCAAAAAGATTGAAGAAGGCGATGAAGAAGCAAAACAAAAGCTTATTAATGCCAACCTTAGATTGGTCGTTAATATCGCCAAACACTATGTCGGTAGAGGAATGTTATTCCTCGACTTAATCCAAGAAGGTAACCTTGGCTTGATGAAAGCTGTCGAGAAATTCGATTACACGAAAGGATTTAAATTCTCCACATATGCCACTTGGTGGATTCGTCAAGCGATCACTAGAGCGATTGCTGACCAAGCGAGAACCATCCGTATTCCTGTTCATATGGTGGAAACCATCAATAAGATGACTCGTACCCAAAGACAACTCATCCAAGAATTAGGTAGAGAACCAACTGCGGAAGAAATCTCTGAAGTGATGGGTGGAGAACTCACTCCAAAAAGAATTAGAGAAATTCAAAGAATCGCTCTTGAACCAGTTTCATTAGAAACGCCAATCGGTGAAGAAGATGATTCCCATCTCGGTGATTTTATCGAAGATAAAGAATCTCTTTCTCCAAGCGAATATACTTCAAAAGAATTACTTAAAGAACAACTTTCTGCCATCTTAGCGGATTTAAACGAAAGAGAAGAAAAAGTGATTCGTATGAGATATGGTTTAGATGACAACCATCCACGTACTTTAGAAGAAGTGGGACAATATTTCGGTGTCACTAGAGAAAGAATTCGTCAGATTGAAGCCAAAGCTCTTCAAAAGTTAAAACACCCAAATAGACTTAAGAAATTAGGAGACTACTATTATAAATAAGAAGGTTAAATTATCTAAGAGATTATATACCATCTATGGGATGGTTCCTTTCTCAGTGGCCGCGGATATAGGGGCAGATCATGGAAAACTGATGATCGCTTTATTTGAAACAGATAAAATTCCTCATGGCTACGCTGTAGAAAATAAAAAAGGACCTTATAATCGCTTAGTGAAAGCCTTAGAAGAAAGAAATTTAGAAGAAGATATCGTCCCTTTATTTAGCGATGGTATTTCTGAAATACCTGATACTGTTTCAACCCTTATAATTGCGGGTATGGGTGGAGGGCTCATCATCGACATCCTTAAAGCCCATCCGGAAAAACTTAAATATGTAAATACCATTATTGTCGATCCGCATAACCAAGTTCCAGAAGTGAGAGAATACCTCTCTTCAATCGGTTTTATCATCGCAGAAGAAAAAATTATTCGTGAAGATGGCATTTATTATGAAATCATCAAATTTCTTAAGGGTGATGTTGCTTATCTATCAGATCAAGATATTGAATTTGGTCCATTATTAAGAAACGAGAAATGCGCGGCTTTCAAAGAAAAGTACTCTTCTCGTATAGAGCAAATCAATCATTTATTAGAAAATAAGTCACTTCCTAAAGAGAAAGTCACTTCCTTATTAAATGAGAAAAATAGGATTGAGAATGTTTTATGAATGGTAGAAGTTTCATCTCAATAATTGGAAAGAAATTCCCTAAAAGAATCGCAGAGAAATATCACGATTATGTCGGATTGATGACTGGAGTTATTCCTAATGAGGTGAATAAGGTTTTACTTTGTTTAGATTATGATGAAGAAGTTCATGAAATCGCGAAAGAATATAAACCTGATTTAGTCTTAAGTCATCATCCATTCTTCTATGGGGATAAGAAATGGGTATTAGAAAATTATTCTTTTAAAAAAGCTTTATATGAAGAGATTAATAAAGAGGGTATCAACATCTTCTCCTTACATACTAATTTCGATGAATGCAAAGATGGGATGAATGATGCTTTAGTTGACGCTCTTAATCTAAAAGATGTCTACTCAGCTACTAATTATCCAATGATGCGCGTTGGCTATTTATCTAAAGAGATGGATATCCATGAGTTTGCTAAATACGCGAAAGAATGTTTGAAGGTTAACTATGGACTTCTTATTAATGCCGGTAAACAAAAGGTCAAGAAAGTGGCAATTATCGGCGGTGGAGCCGCTAATGAATATCCACATGCTTTGGAAGAAGGTGCTGATATTTATATTTCAGGCGATGTCAAACATCCAGTGAGAAGAGAGATGATATCTTTAAAGATGAATTATCTCGATTTACCTCATGAAATAGAAAAAATCTTCATTCCACAGATGAAGAAGATTATTAATAATATTGATTCTAATATCGACATCTTATGCGTCGATCACGAGAAAGAACCTTTAGTTATCTAATTTGTTGTTTATATAATCAACAATTTCTTCGATAGCGCTTAATGGAGTGGAAGCACCAGAAGCAATCGCGATGTGCTTCTTTTCTTTTAATAAAGAAAGATTGAGCTCATGTAGTTCAGAAACCATCACGGATAAAGTGTCGGGATGAGCCATTCTTGCAATTTCATATAATCTTTTGGTATTTGAAGAATAGATATCACCAACGACGATGATGAGGTCGACATCATTTGGTAAAGAGATAACCGCTTCTTGTCTAAGTCTAGTGGTATTACAAATCTCCTCTAAGATACGTGCATTAGGAACATGGGATTTGATATCTTCAAAGTTGTTTTTGATATCGATGATATTTAATGTGGTTTGATTGATCACAAGTGGTGAAGGATCGTTAACGAGATTATAATCAATGCCGAAATTAACATCGTAAAGGATGACATTATTGTCTAAAGATAATGCAGCTTCAGTTTCCGGATGAGATTTATGACCGATATAGATGACTTGATGTTTATTATTTAATTCATTTTCAATCAAATCGAGATTGTGTTTGACCTTTGGACAAGTAGCATCAAGGATTCTGATAGAGCGACATAAAGCATAATCTTCAAGCTTCTTATCATGCCCGTGCGCGGTAAAGATGAGAATTGATTGAGGTGGAACAGTATTGATTAATTCCTCATAACTCTTTTTTGGCTGATATAAGGTTTTAATACCTTTTTCATTAAGAAAATTGATGACGAGCTGGTTATGAACTAATTTTCCTAAAATATAAATGTTTTTATCAGGATAATCCTCTTTCGCCTTTAAAGCGATGTTGATTGCATTAGTAACACCCGCACAATAGGACTTTGGTTCAATAACAGTGATTTTCATATTTTCTATATTTTACAATTTGTAAGTAAATATTCATAGAACAAGAACATATGACTTAATAATAATTATTAAATAATATAAAATATTATAGAAAATGATGGAGGAGATAATGATATGAGCAAAGGTAAAGCAATCGCATTTTGGATCATCTTCCCAATATTAACAATTTTATTTACGGGAATTATCGTCTTCTATTTTGATTTAGCAAATGGCCCCTTATTCCTCTTTATCCTTGAGATGATTGCGATTGGTCTATTCATCATTTGGCGAATCATTTTAAGAAATAGAAGATTTCTTTTACGCATGATTCCAACCCTCAGCGTTATCATCGTCACGGTGATTGCTGTTTCTTTAGCAAAACCAACTGTGGAAAGAAAATCTGCGGCTTATTATTCTAATCCAGTGGCAACAGAAGTCTTGTCACTTAAAAACGGTAAAGTTAAAGGCGTTTATAATGAAGATAAAAAGGTCGAGATCTATGCGGGAATTCCATACGCTCAAGCGCCAGTAGGGGAACTTAGATGGAAAGAGCCACAGCCATTAAAAGATTGGAATGGCACTTTAGATTGTTCTTATTTTGCTCCTAGAGCAATGCAAAAGGATCAATCACCTGTTATATCTACATTAGTAGATATGTATGCAGAAAAATCCTGGCATCCAGATTATAATATGCATCCTCTTCAAGAGATGTCTGAAGATTGTTTATATCTCAATATTTGGAGACCTTCTACAATTAATGAACCGCTTCCAATTCTTGTCTATATCCATGGTGGTTCTCTCACTAGTGGCTCTTCTGCTTATGAAGATTATAACGGTGAAGAAATGGCAAAGACTGGTGTCATCATGATTACGATTGCCTACCGCTTAGGAGTGTTTGGCTATTTTGCTCACGAAGCTTTAGCTAATGAATCCCCAAATGGAACTACTGGTAACTATGGCTTATTAGATCAAATCCAAGCTTTGAAATGGATTAATGAAAATGCTTCTTATTTCGGTGGTGATAGTAATAAGATTACCATCGCCGGAGAAAGCGCAGGTAGTTCATCCATCTCCGCTTTATGTACCTCTCCATTAGCGAAAGGCTTATTTACTAGAGCAATAGGGGAATCCTCATCCTTAGTAGTGAAGCTTCCACCTCATACATATAGAAGTAAAGATACTGCTTTAAAGATGGGCAATGATATTCTAAAAGAATTTAACTGTTCTTCTATTGAAGAATTAAGAAAAGTTCCTGCGGATAAACTCATCAATACTAAATACGAGAATTCGGCGATGACTCTTGATGGATATGCTTTGACTAAAGATCCATATCAAGTCTATCTCGATAAGGAGAATAATGAAGAAGTCTTATTAAACGGCTATAACGTTTTAGAAGCCGATGCTTTCGTCATCCCGACTTATTTAATGTCGCCAACTAATAAAGGTAACATCTTAGAAAGACTTAAAAAGTCTTTTGGAGATGAATATGGTCAAAAATTCTATGACTTATATAAGGCTAAGATTGAACAAGATGCTTTCGCGGCGTTCAATGAAATATTCTCTATCTACTGGTTCATGTACCCACATTATAGTTGGATGAATATGGCCTATGAAACTGGAATCAATGTCTATTCATATCAATTCACTAAAGAAAACGGATTCCATGGTACATACCATTCTGGTGAGATGATATATGCGTACGGCAATGTGAAGAAAGACACCCATTCATACCGCTATAATGAAAGCGATAAAGAATTATCAACTACTATGCTTACATATTGGAGCAACTTTGCTAAATATGGTTCTCCAAATTCAAGTGAAGTGACACAGTATTGGAGCAATTATGATCCAACTGAACAACAGCTTTTTGAATTAGGTTCTAATGTTGGTTTTAAAAAGATTCCTCAACTAGATTTAGATGCTTTCGCTTTATGCGAACAATATAGTGAGTATCTCCTCTCTCAGAAAGAAGCAAATTAATTATGGAAGATAAATTATTGATTGGTTCTCATGTTGGACTAGGAGGACCAGATTATTATTTAGGAAGTGTCAAAGAAGCTCTCTCTTATGGAGCGAACACTTTTATGTTTTATACTGGCGCACCACAAAACACATATCGTAAGTCTTTAGATGAAATGAAAATAAATGAAGGAAGAGCCTTAATTAAAGAGGCGGGTATTGATGAATCTAAAATAGTGGTGCACTGTCCATATATCATTAATCCTGCTAACTATTCTAAACCAGATTTATATGCTTTATCTATTGATGTATTAGTTTCTGAACTAGTAAGAACAGCGGCTTTTGGAGCGAAGATGTTAGTCCTTCATCCTGGAGCATCTGTGGGACAAGATAGGGAACAATGTATCGTTGCTATTGCTAATGCAATAGATTTAGCCCTTGAAGGCGCGCATAACGATGTGAGAATCGCCCTTGAAACGATGGCGGGCAAGGGCACTGAAATGGGTATCACCTTTGAAGAGATCAAAGCGATTATGGATCATAGCAAATATCCGGAAAAATTAGGAGTCTGTTTTGACACTTGTCACACTCATGATGCAGGCTATGACCTATTTGATTTTGATAACGTCTTAAAGCATTTTGATGAAGTGATTGGTATAGACAAGATTCTTGTCGTGCATTTAAATGATTCAAAAAATGTAAGAGGCGCGCATAAGGATAGACACGAAAACCTCGGATATGGGGAGATTGGTTTTGAAGTCTTAAATAAGATTGCCCATCATCCCGCTTTAAAAGATGTTCCAAAGATTTTAGAAACTCCTTATTATAATGAAAAAGCCCCCTATAAGGCAGAGATAGCAATGCTTAAAGAGGGTAAATTTATTCCTAATTGGCGAGATTTTATCTAAAATTTTTCAATCTCTTTAATTAATTCATCAAAGGCTTCCGCTTCTGGAACCTTTTTTATAATCTGATCTTTTTTAAAGATGACATATTCGTTTTTGCCACCCGCGATTCCAATATCGGCATTTTTAGCTTCGCCTGGACCATTGACAACACAGCCCATAATCGCGACATGAATCATTTTGTTATTTTCTTCAAGGTAGTTTAAGACTCTTCTTGCCAAATTTTCAACGTTAACCTGTGTTCTACCGCATGTAGGACAGCTGACGAGTGTTGGATAGTTTGGATACAGTTCGCAGTCGTGGAGGAGCTTTTTACAAACTTTGATTTCTTCCACTGGATCATCAGTGATAGAAATGCGGATAGTATCCCCGATTCCTTCAAGTAAAAGAGGAGCAAGCCCTGCGGAAGAACGAACGATTGATATTTCTTTAATACCCGCTTCCGTAATACCGAGATGAAGGGGATAAGGGAAAGTTTCACTCGCTAAGCGATAGGCAGCGATAGTTTCTTTGATATTACTTCCCTTAAGGGAAATGACGATATCATGGAAATCAAGGCTTTCTAAAATCTCGACATGTTTTTTCGCACTTTCCACAAGCTTTTGGGCGTTATAAAGTGTGGAATAGTCGTGGACTGATTTATCTAATGAGCCAGAATTAACTCCCACACGAATTGGGATATGTTTTTCTTTAGCCATATCGACGACTTTTTTGATATTTTCGATAGAACCGATGTTACCTGGATTGATTCTTACTTTATCGATTCCATTTTCCATCGCAATTAAGGCTAAGCGATAATCGAAATGGATATCAGCGACTAAAGGAATATTGATTCTTTCTTTGATTTGCTTAATGGCATAAGCGTCTTTTTCATCCATGACGGAGACACGCATGAGCTCCGCGCCTGCTTTCGCACAGTCATTGATTTGCTTAACAACTTCATCAACTTTTTCGGTTTTGATGTTGCACATCGATTGGATGACCACTTTGTTTTGGCCACCGATTTGTAAATTATTTACAAATACTTTTCTTGTTAATTCTCTTTTTTCCATGCCTTTATTATATTACTTTTTATGATTTTCATCATTTTTTCTTGATAAGAGTTTTATCTATGATAATATTATTAGCGGTTTAAGGAGAATTATTATGGCCAAAGACGATAGATACTCATTAACATTAAAGTGCACTGAGTGCGGTGAAGAGAACTACTTAACACAAAAAAATAAGAAGAATAATCCTGAAAGATTAGAGCAAATGAAATATTGCCCAGTCTGCAAAAAGAAAACTCTCCATCGTGAGAAGAAGAAATAGGCTCAGACCTATTTTTTTATTGGCTATATGATAAATATCAAATCATTCATTTATAATTCTCGAGATGAGCTCATGAGCAACTGCTATGTGGCTTATGATAAGCATCGTCACTGTTTTATCGTTGATCCATCCTGCAATTATGATGGGGTGATTAATTATATTAAAGAGAACAAGCTCAAACCTGTCGGAATATTATTAACTCACTGCCATTATGATCACATCAAAGGAGTGGATAGAATAGTTAAAGCCTATAATTGCCCAGTTTATATCCATGAAGACGATTATGATGGTTTATATGACTCTAAACTCAATCTTTCCGATATGGATATGATGAATGTCGTCTTATCTAGCAAAGCGAATATCGTTAAAGATTTCGATGTTATCAAAGGTTTAGAGGAAGATGCATTAGTGATTCACACCCCATTCCACACCCCAGGAAGTGTTTGCTATTACTTTAGTAATAACAAGTTATTATTCTCTGGAGACACTCTGTTTTACCGCTCTATTGGAAGAAATGATTTTAAGACCTCTGTTCCTGGCAAAACTAAAGAGTCTTTAAAGAAAATATTGTCCTTACCAAATGATGTCACAGTCTATCCTGGACACGGTATAGCGACTAATATTGGGGAAGAAAGAAATAAAAACCCCTTTGCTAATACTTATAATTTGTTATAATAACAAAGTTGAAGAAAGGAAATAAAATAATATGGTTAATGTTACTGAATTAAGACCTGGCAATTATTTCACAGAAGATGGCAATATTTACCAAGTCCAAGACATTTTATTAAATAAGACTGCGATGAGAAAGATGGTCGCGAAAGTTAAAGTCCGCAACCTCAGAACTGGTGCAGTTACTGAAATGGCCAAGAACTCCGGTTATATGATTGAAACAATCCGTCTAGATAAAAGACAAATGCAGTATCTTTATGATACTGGTGATGCCTTATGCTTCATGGATCAAGAAACATATGATCAAATCGAAATCAGCAAAGATAGACTTCAATGGGAAGTTCAATTCTTAAAAGGTGATGAAGTCGTGGATATCACTTCTTATGAAGGAGAAATCCTCGGTATCACTCTCCCGGCCAAAGTCGCTCTTAAGATCACTGATTGTGAGCCAGCCATTCGTGGTGATACAGTCAACAAAGCGATGAAAGACGCGATGACTGAAACTGGCTTAAAGATTAGAGTCCCATTATTTATCGAAAACGGCGAAGTCGTCTTAGTCCGTACAGATAACGGCGATTACGACGGGAGGGCCTAATCGTGGAAGTCGGTGTTGCAGTTGGCTTAATTATCGGTGCCTTTATCCTCGGTGCCGTAGGAGCGTTCTTCCTCACCAGATATTTGTTCAAGAAACAACTTGAAAAGAACCCTCCAATCAATGAAAAGATGATTCGTGTGATGTTCGCGCAAATGGGGAGAACTCCAAGTGAGAAACAAATCCGCGAAATCATGAGAAACGTCAATAGCCAAAAATAGTTTCTCAATAAACTTATTATGAAGAGCATCCTTTGGATGCTTTTTATGTTCACTTTTTCTTTAGGCGAACTATAATGTTCTGTGATGGAAAGCGATTTACTAACATATCTAGATAATTATGGGGAACTAACTCTTGATAGGGTTCCTTTTAATGAAGTTGATGCTTTAATATTCGCAAGTCTATCTTATCCTAAATATCACGAGATCATTAATAACATCGAAAGATGCGATAGTAGTACTCTATTAAGACTAATCGATGAATATGATGATTCCTTATTAACTGAAAGAAAGAAGTTCAACATTACTCTTTTACAAAGAGTGTGTTCTTCCTTGCGATATAAAGACATGGAAGTGCTTCATTACCGTCATTCTTTAAATAAGGATATATGTGAGCAGTTTCAGGCTGTTACCTTCTTATTTAGCGAACATATCATCGTCTCCTTCTGCGGGACTGATAACACGGTTGTCGGGCTTAAAGAAGATCTCAATATGTCGTATTTAAAGATTACTCCTTCCGAGCTTGATGCAATGAATTATCTCAAAGAGATAACGTCCTTATATCGCGATAAACAGTTGATATTAGTTGGACATTCTAAAGGTGGACGATTAGCCGTCTCTAGCGGTAAGAGCATCGCGGATAAAACACTTATTAGAGATATCTATACATTTGATTCACCTAATTATTCAGATGAGTTCTATGACAAGGAATATATGAAGCTAGATAAGAAGATCCATAACTATGTTCCAGAAGATTCAATAGTGGGAAGACTCATCAATGAACCAAAGAATCCCATCATCGTAAAATCGCGTAATAGTTTATTACAGCAACACGATATCTCGTCTTGGATTATCATAGATAATCATCTATTAACAAGCGTCGATGGATATAGCAAGCAATCAACGAAGATATCTAAGGCTCTTAACCATAATCTCGACCATTATGATTACGGCACGAAGAAGCTATTTACTGATACCTTATTTGGTTTATTAGATAGACTTGATATCCATGAATTCAAAGGCAAAAGCGAGAATTTAGCGATGCTTAAAGGCACGCTTAAGCAGCTTCCTTCAGAATGGAAGAACACTCCTAAGAGCGATAGAGCAGTCTTAAGAAAAATGCTCTTTGAAATGATAAAAGTCTATTTATTTGGCGAAGAAAAATAAAAGGTCGAAGATTTATGTGTCTCCGACCTTTATATTATAAATAATATAATAACTACTAATTCTTTACTAGTATATTACTATTTCATCCAAGATATTTTTCTTTCCTCGTGTCTTAAGATTCTACCGATATTAGCGTGGTGTCTAGCATCCATGATGATAACCATCGCTGTCACGATAAGAGCGTAATGCCAAGTTGGATTTAAGCTTGGTCCATACATCACAAACCATTGCCATCCATCTGGTACAACATGTGTTAATACGAGAATGACCCATAACCAGATGACCACTAATTGAATAGCGGAGAAGATGATCATTGTTAAAGAAACCATTTTAGTTTTCTTTAAAATTGGGAAATAGAATAAACCAGCAGGGGCAAAACCAAGTCCCCAGCTTGAACCTAAGATGGTGCCCATATAAGCAGATGCGCCTTTGCCACCTTTAAATCCATAGAAGATTGGCCAGCAGTGACCGACTAAACAACCAAAGGCTGCTAAGTAATAAACAGGCCATTGAATGATGTAGTTGGCGTTTTCTGCTGTATAATATACAGCAGTAGAAGCTAATAATGGTTTTTCACCAAATGGAACGAATGTAAGAATAGCCCAGCAAATCCACATTGGTAAGATTGTTTTGAGCATATCAAGGGTAATAACTAATACACCAAATTTCTTACCCCAGAGTCTTCCAGCATTAGTGCCACCTGCATTTTTGGAGCCAAAATTACGTGGATCTTGATGAAAAAATACCTTTCCAATGAATATTGAAAAGGAGAAAGAACCACATAAATAACCAAAAATTAAACAAATAATTGGAACAAAAATATTATATAAAATAATATCCATATTTTTTCCTCCTGTTACCGATATTCATTCTACTAAATGTCTTTTGATTTTCAACCTAAATTTAATATAATTTATGTTGCAAAAACGGAGAAACGTAATGCCAAATAGTAATTATAACGCAGACAGTATTCAAGTATTGCATGGTTTAGAGGCGGTCAGAAAACGTCCTGGCATGTATATTGGACCAACGAATTCCACTGGTCTTCATCATTTAATTTGGGAAATCGTTGGTAACTCTATTGATGAGGCGATGTGTGGGTATGGTAAGACTATCACAGTGACCATTTTTAAAGATGGTAGTTGTGGTGTTCTCGACGAGGGTCGAGGCATCCCTGTTGGCATCAATAAAGAGGAGGGAAAACCAGCGGTTGAACTCGTCTTTTCGGAACTCCATGCAGGTGGTAAATTCTCTGACTCAGCCTATAAAAACGCTGGTGGATTACACGGTGTTGGCGCTGCGGTTACAAACGCTTTAAGCGTTTACCTTGATGTCACTGTTTATAGCGATGGAGAAACCTACCATATGCGTTATGAAAATGGTGGTCATTTGGTCACCAAATTAGAGAAGATTGGACCGACAAAAAGAAGAGGAACACTCGTCAGATTTAAGCCTGATCCAGAGATTTTCTCAACTGTCGATTTTAAAGCAGATGTGATTCAAGACCACCTTCAAGAAAATGCTTTCTTGATCGGCGGAGTGAAATTCATTTTTAACGATGAAAGAACAGGTGAATCAAAAACCTTCTGTTATGAAAAAGGCTTACAGGAATATATCGCTAACATGAATAGTGATAAATCAGCCTTAACACCAATCATCCATTTCCATGAATTCGATGAAGATTCAAGAGTGGAAACTGAGATTTCATTACAATATTGTAATGGTGACTATGATGAGACCATTCTCTCCTATGCAAACTTAATCAGAACAAGAGATGGTGGTAGCCATGAAACAGGTTTTAGAAATGGCTTAACTAGAGCGATCAATGATTTTGCTGAAAACAATAATCTATTAAAAGGCAAGAAACTTGATGGTGCAGATATTAGAGAAGGCATCACCGCGATCATCTCCATTAAAATCCCAGAAGACATTCTTCTTTTCGAAAGCCAAACTAAAGGAAAATTAACCACTCCAGTAGTGACTACTGTTGTACAAAATGTCTTATATAATAAGTTAACTTATTATCTCACTGAAAATAAAGAGATCGCTTTAGATTTGATTCATAAATGTGTAGCTTCTCAACAAGCCCGTATGGCAGCTAGAAAAGCTAAAGAAGAAGCGCGCAGCAGCAAGAAATCAAAACAAGAAGTCATTCTCTCTGATAAGCTTACTCCAGCACAGTCCAAACAATATCTCAAAAACGAGTTATTTATCGTCGAAGGTGATTCCGCTGGTGGTACTGCTAAAAAAGGCAGAGATAGAATTCACCAAGCCATATTACCACTTCGTGGTAAACCACTTAATACAGATTCTGTTTCTATCGATAGATTGCTTCAAAATGAAGAATTTGCAACTTTGATTAACACAATCGGCGCTGGTTTTGGCCAAACATTTGATTTAGATGACATTCATTATGGCAAAATCATCATTATGACTGATGCCGATACCGATGGTGCACATATTCAAACATTGCTTTTAACATTCTTCTACAAATACATGAAACAGTTAATAACTGCTGGTCATATTTATATTGCTGTTCCACCTTTATATCGCGTCTTTAAAGAAGAGGGACATAAGAAGATTCAACAGTACGCTTGGACTGATGAACAACTTGAAGCAGCAAAGAAAAAAGTCGGTGCCGGATATAAGGTTAACCGTTATAAAGGTCTTGGTGAAATGGATGCCATTCAACTTAAAGAAACAACGATGGATCCAAAGACTAGATTATTAGTGAAAGTGGATATTGAAGATCCTTTTCTCGTAGAGAAACGTATCAATGTTTTAATGGGCAGAGATGCCTCTTTAAGAAGAAAATGGGTTGAAGATAATGTCGACTTTACCAATATTGATACATTCTTGAAGGAGGTCAAATAATATGGCGAAGAAAAAACCAGAATTAGAAGAAAACGAAGCTCCTATTCAAGAAAATATCTCTATTGAACCCCTTGAAGAAGTGATGGGGGATAGATACGCTACTTACGCTAAATACGTCATTCAAGATAGAGCGATTCCTGATGTCAGAGATGGCATGAAGCCAGTGCAAAGACGTATCATTTTCTCGATGTATAAAAGTGATAACACTTTTAATAAACCAACAAAGAAATGCGCTCATACAGTTGGTGCGGTCATGGGTACTTATCACCCACATGGTGATACTTCCATCTATGAAGCTCTTGCGAGAATGAGCCAAGACTGGAAAGTTAGATATCCATTAATCGACTTCCAAGGTAATAATGGTTCTATCGATGGTGACTCTCCAGCCGCATATCGTTATACCGAATCAAGATTATCCGAATTATCCAATGAATTAGTCCGCGATATCGAAAAAAATACAGTGGAAATGCAGCTCAACTTCGATGATACAGAACTAGAGCCAACTGTTCTTCCAGCGAGATTTCCAAATCTTTTAGTCAATGGTACTGAAGGTATCGCTGTTGCACTAGCAACAGAAATACCACCTCATAACCTCAGCGAAGTGATTGATGCCATCGTTTATCGCATTGGTCATAAAACTGCGACTGTTGAAGATTTAAGACAATTTGTCTTAGGTCCTGATTTCCCTGGTGGTGGTTTCATCTATCAAAGCCAAGGCTTAGACAACATCTATTTAACAGGTCGTGGACGTATTGAAGTCGCTTCTAAAGCAGAATTCATCACTAACAAAGACAATCAACAAATCGTCATCACTGAACTTCCATATAAAGCGGTTAAAATCAACACTGTCTATGAAATAGACAAGATTAGACATTCCAAAGCCATTGATGGCATTATTGAAGTGAGAGATGAATCCGATTATAAGGGTATTAGAATCGTTGTCGACTGTAAAAAAGAAGCCAAAGTTGATCTCATCTGGAATTATTTATTAAACAAAACCAGTTTACTAACCAGTTATTCCGCGAATATGGTCGCGATTGTTGATGGTAGACCAAGAACCCTTAATCTATTAGAATTCGTCGATGCTTATATCGCCCACCAAGTGGATATCATCACTCGTAAATCAAAGTTTGATTTAAATAAATTTGAAGGACGTCTACATATCGTCGATGGATTAATCCTTGCTTCTTTAAATATCAATGAGGTCGTGGAGATTATTCGTAAGAGTAAAGATAAAGCAGATTCCAAAGTCAATTTGATGAATCGTTATGGTTTTTCTAATGAACAAGCAGAAGCCATTGTGACGATGCCATTATATAAATTGAGCCATACAGATGAAGAGATTCTTCTCAAAGAGAAGAAACAACTCGAAACGGACATCGAAGAGCTCAAGAGCATCCTCGCTGATCCGAATAAATTAAATCGTGTTTTAGTCAAAGATCTTAAGCTTATCGCCTCTAAATATGGAGATGAAAGAAGAACACAGATCGTCGAAAAAGGTGAAACTAAACCAATCGATAAACGTGAACTCATTGCCAAAGAAGACGTGATGATCGCGGTGACTTATGATGGCTATCTTAAACGCAGCACATTAAAATCATACCGCAGCAGTGAATCTCTCCCAGGAGTGAAAGATACTGACGCTCTTCTTCACGTTGGTATGGCGAATACGATTGATTATCTTGTTTGTTTTACAAACAAAGGTAATTATGTTGTCGTTCCAGTTCATAAATTAACCGAAAATAGATGGAAAGATGAAGGCACACATATCAATGATTTCACTACATTAGGACAAGGTGAAAAGCTTATTAAGGCTTTCGTCATCAAAGAACTTAGAAACGATCTATATTTCGCGGTGTTAAGTCGCCTTGGGCAAATCAAACGTTTCCCATTATCTGAAATCGATGTGAGTAAGAAATCTCGTCCACAAAGAGCGATGAGAATCCTTAATTCCGATATGGTTGTGGGTGTTGAATTATGTAGTGGTAACAGCAACTTATTAGTTATAACTAATAATGGCTTAGCCAGTTACTATAATGAAAACGAATTAACAGTGATCAGTAGCAAAGCTGGTGGTGTGAAAGCGATGTCCAATATGCTAGGTGGACAAGCAGTCGCTTTATTAGCCTTTGAAGAATCAGAAAGAGGGAAAGTTGCCTTATTTACAGATAAAGGACATGTGCGTGTGTTCGACGCGTACAAACTTCCTTTAACAAATAGATTAGGGAAAGCTAATATCGTCTGTCAGTCCTTCAAAAACGATGTCCATAAAGTAGTCTCTGCAGTGAAGATTGGTAGGGCTGATTTACTAAGAGTAAATCTCCATCTCAGCAATCTCTCTTCTATGATCTATGAAATGAATGATTTCAGAATCACAGAAGCACAGAATGCGAAGAAGAATATCTCTACTCCAGCAAGAACTTTAATCCTCAGAGCGTTGCCATTTGAAGAACTAGTGGTGATCGATAAAAACATCATCTCTCATCCAATCGTGGTCAAAGAACCAAGGGTTAAAAAGGATGTTGAAACCCCAGTTGAAGCAGATGCAAAAGAAGAAAAACCTTCTGAAGAAAAAGAAACATACGAACAGATGTCGATATTTGATGACATCGATGACTAATACAAAGTATTAAGTATCTAGAAATAGTATAAAATTAGTAGATATTTAGTAGATAATAATAAGAGTGAGATGGGTAAATATTAATATTTCCTGTCTCTTTTTATTTATCAAAAGTCTATTATAAAATGACTTTTTGCTTTATGATAAAAGGGATATGTTTAAGAAGTTTATTCCGTTTGCTCACGCTAATTCGATATATGATCTTCCTGTGGATTTCTTTAAGAAACTCGGTATCAAATATGTTTTGACGGATTTAGATAACACTCTTGATAGTTATCGTTTGATGAAACCAAAACAAAGGGCAATAGATTATATAAATAATCTTAGAGATAATGGAATCACCCCAATCATCATATCTAATAACAAAGGCAATCGCGTTAAAAGCTATGCGACAGCCCTTGGAGTTGATTTTATTTGGGGAGCAAGAAAACCTTTCGCGAAGAACATTCTTAAATTTATCAATTCAAAAGGTATTGATAAAGGTGATACAATATTGATTGGTGATCAGTTAATTACTGATGTGTGGTGTGGATATCATGCTGGTTTAAGAGTCATTTGGACTAATAAATTAGTCAAAGAAGACCAGTGGACCACTCATATCAATCGCGTATTTGAAAGAATCATTAAACGATATCATTATAAACACGGAAATATCCGAGAATGGAGTGATGTATATGGCAGCAAAGATTAGCAGAGTGAGAAGATGCTTCCACTGTGGAGCGATTCTTCAAACAACAGACAAGAATGAAAAAGGCTACATCGACGATAAGACAATTCAGATGTATGATGATAATGCCTTGCTTTATTGTAACAATTGTTACAACGATTTAAGAAATTACAATTCTAGCCAAGTTTTAAACCCTGTTGAGAAAGATGTGATCAACATCCTTAAGGATGCAAATGCGACAGACGCATTCATCATTTGGGTTGTCGACTTATTCTCATTTAATGGCAATCTTCCTAAGGAAGTTGTAAAGATGGTCAAACATCTCAAGGTTTCTGTTGTCGGTACAAAAAGAGACTTATTCTCCAAGCTCATTGATGATGAAACATTCACTCGTTATTTAAACGAGAGATTCAAAGCTTCTGGCATCAAACCATATTCCGTGAGATTATTCGGTAGTGAAGATGAAATCAACGCTCCTCAATTAATGGAAGCGATTAATATCGCTAGACAAGGCCACGATGTCTATCTCATCGGTTCCTTAACCAGTGGTAAAACTTCCCTCATCAATAGAATGATGAAGAACTTTGAAAACAAATCCAAATGGCATATTACCATCGATGAATATCCAGGAACTAATGTGAAGGTCTTAACAGTCCCTCTATCAAATTCCTCATTCTTCTATGAACTCCCAGGATTTGAAAACAATGATAGCATTCTCAATAAAATTGAGAAAACAAATAGCAAATATCTCACCCCTCGTAAAAAGGTCAACATTACCACCAAATTCCTCAATGAACATGATGCAATCATGGTTGGTAACTTAGCGACATTCACTTTATATAAGGGTGTGCAGACAACTGTACGTTTCTATAGCGCGGAAGACGTGGAGACAAAGAAAGCGAAATCCAGCCATATTGACGAAATCAACGCTGAGAATATTAGAAGACGCTTCATCCGTCCTGTCAGCGATCTTTTCACTCACTTCTCAGACTACGATGTCTTCTCCTTTGAGATTGAAGATGATGAAAAGATTCATGATATCTCCATCCAAGGCTTAGGTTGGTTCAGCTTTGTCGGTAAAGGACAAACATTCTTCGTTAGCTTACCAAAAGGTGTCGCAGTGAAAGAATGCTTAGGAAAGATTAGATAATGTTAAACAATCACCAAAAGGCACAGCTAAAAGGTTTAGCCTCAACTCTAGAAACAAAATATCAAATCGGAAAGAATGAAATCTCTTCTACGGTTTTAGATATGCTTGATAAAGCATTGACCGCAAAAGAACTCATCAAAATCGATGTGATGAAAGGTTATACTTCGCCAATTATGGAACTCGCTTTAGATTTATCGAGCAAATTAAATGCAGAAGTCGTGCAAGTCGTCGGCAGAGTGATCATTCTTTATCGAAAGAATAAAGAGAAGTCCAAAATCAAATTAGTAAAATGAATATCATAATATTCGGAGGCAGCTTCGATCCAATTCATATTGGACACTTAAATATGGCCCGTAAAGCCGCGAAAGATTATAACGCGGTAGTTTATTTGGTTCCGTCCCCAATTGGCATCTGGAAGGCCCAAAGCATATCAAAAAACGATAAACTCAATATGCTGAAGCTCGCTATTGAAGATTATCCAGAACTTAAGATTGATGAATTCGAACTCAATAGTGGTAAAGATACAAATAATTATTCCATCGATACAGTGGAATATTTCGTAAAGAAATTCCCTGATGACAAAATCTATTTCCTCATCGGCGAAGATCAAGCGATGAACTTTCATCGTTGGATAAAAGCTAAAGAGATCTCTGAACTCGTCCAAATCATCTATTATCCTCGAAGTGGATATTCCGTTCCTTTAGAAAACGCGAAGACTTATCATATGAAATTCATCAAAGGTAAGACTTTTGATATGTCTTCAACAGATATCAGAGACTTGTCTAAGCTCAATCTCCCTCCTAAAGTCCTCAATTATATAATTGAACATGAACTTTATTTCGTTCCACGCGTAAAAGCGATGTATACGGAGAAGAGATATAATCACGTTGTTTCAGTAGCGAGACTAGCCTGTGATATCGCAGAGGCTAATGGTTTATTAATAGATGAACATAATTATGGTAGATATTTCGTTGCTGGCTATCTTCACGATATTGCAAAATCGATGAGTAGAGAAGAACAGCTTGAAATCATCGAATATAATTATCCAGATTATAAAGATTTACCGATTTTCTCATACCATCAATTCGTCGGGGCGATCATCGCAGAGCAACAATTCGGCATCAACGACCAAGAAATCCTTGATGCAATTAGATTCCATGCGACAGGAAGAGCGAAGATGTCAGCGATGGAAAGAATAGTGTACGCGGCAGATAAATTAGACCCATTAAGAGGCTATGACAGCAGCAAGCTAATCGAACTCATGAAAGAAGATTATGAAATCGGTTTTATCGTCATGCTTAGAACGAATAAAAACTATCTCGAATCCAACGGTAAAATGACGAGCAACCCATGGACAGAAGATTGTTTTGATTTCTATCTTAAATAATAATTATTTAATATTACTGAGAATAGTGGTTAACACTGCTGTAACAATATAAACGGAAATGATTATGACATAAGGAATTATGTCTTTTTTATTTAAGGTGAAGCGATGGTTCAATATGCTATTAAAGATATAATGCCCAGCACAGAGGAAAGTGATAATCGCGATATGTAAGACAATCATTAAAGCGAGGAGAGAAGATGGACTGATGTTTGCCGCTCCTAAAGTAAAGGCTAACACGATAAAGAAAGCTTCAAAAATTATCTTCTGAGCGTAATCTCTACCCATCGGTTTACCAGCGAGTTCTCCGCTGCTCTCTTTTTCTTTGATGAAGACTAGTAGGCATAAAATGCCTATAACAATAAATAGGCCAAGATAAACAAAGTCGAGAACCAATAATAAAGTTTCTCTTCTACTAAAGAAATCGCTGCTCATATCAATCACTAGGGGATTAAAAGTCTCATAAACGATCGCTAATGGGTTAACCATCGTAATAGTGTGGAATGCGTTTGAGCTAGAGACAATGAAAGAATATCCTGTCCCGTGGTTAATCATTCTGATGTAATGCATGATGTAATATAAAGGGGTGGTTAAAGCATTATTGAGTAAGAAATAACCACACGCTAGCATGATTAAGGAATTGATAAGTCTATTGCTACGAGTCACCAGGTAATAAGAGATGAAATAATTAAGGCAACCAGCGATTAAAACCAAGATATAAGCAAGGATATAATAACCAAAATTAAATAGGAAATAACTATAAGTTATATCTCCGTTTGTTATCACTTTACCGGCGTTTGGTAATTGTGTTAATAACATGATGAGAAGGGATAAGAGAAATAATCCAGTATAAATAGCCACGCTACCAACTAGAACCACGAGGTTATTGACATATCTAATACTTCTTTGTCCTTTGGGGTTTTGATAGAAGAGATCGACATCTTGGATATGATAACGATATCTATTCACAAATAGTGGAGCAAATGTTGTCAAAATGATAAGTGGGATGAAGAATCCGAGCATCGAAGATGTGGGACGATTAAAAACGTAATATGACGAAGATGAACGAATGACTGCACTCGACACATTAACACAAATCATGAAATATGCGACCAAAATGATTCCCAGAGTGAGGAAATAAGGAAGATATCTTCTGATGGTATATTTTATATACGGTTTCATCTATCCTTCTCCTTTCTCATGTTTTCTTTAAATACTTCTTGGTCATCGATATTGATCTTTTCAAATAATGAGCATGGGAAATCCTTCTTAAAGGAATCGATATCAAAATCAGCATTAAAGATAAGATGGGAAATAGAACCAATCTTAGATAATGATGATAGTGGATATCCTTTAGAGAGGATATCTTCTTCTTTAACTTCTTTATCAAATAAAATTTGATATTTTTGATAAGTAGTGGCTTCTTCAATAATATTAGCTTCTTTACTGAGGTTGCCTTTATGGAGAAGAATGAAATTATCACATAAACCTTCTAAAGAAGTAAGACTATGGGAAGCGATGATAAATGTTTTAGCTTTGCCTTGCTCTTTAATTTCTTGCTTAATGACTTCAACCGCCATTGGATCAACGCCGTCAAAAGCTTCATCTAAAAGGATATAAGAACAATCCATTGCTAAAGCAATAGCAATAAATAACTGTCTTCTCATCCCTTTAGAATAATTATTAACACGACGTCCTTTTGGGAGTTTGAACTTATCAATTAGTTCATAGGTCTTATGAACATCGAGTGGAAATAGTGATGAATATAAAGAAACACAGGTCTTAATATCTGCATTACGTGGGTAATAGGGGTTATCAGATAGGAAGAATAAGATATTTTTAGCTTCTAATGAGTTTGCAGGGTGCTCATCAATAGTGATCTCACCTTCAGTTGGAACATAAATAGCAGAGATCAGTCTTAATAAAGTAGACTTACCCGCGCCATTTTCGCCCATTAGGCCATTAACGCCTGGACGGATTTCAATAGAGAGATTATTGATAGCAGTAACGTCTTCAAATTTCTTAGTTAAGTTAGATACTTTAATCATAAATTATTATCTGTTCTTACTAATTATAACACAATAAAATCAAAGTGATTTGAATTGTTGAAACTTATAACCTTCATTTGATAATTATTCTGTTTTATGGTTCTTATCAGAAAAGCACATAGTTTGAGGTAGTAACGCAATAGTGATTAGTTGTTATTAACTACCAAAAACTCATTTATATAATTACTTCGCATAATGTCCATTATGTCAACCAATAATAAGAATAATAAGATTCAGTCTAATATTTTCTAGTATTAAACAGAGCAATTCACTAAATAATCAGGTTTATTAACAATGAGTTATCCACAGAAATTAGTAGATCTAAAAACTACTAGAAAACTACTAGTTTTGATAGCACTGTTTTTGAGTTTCTAGTATAACTGTTTTAGTTTTATATAAAGGAATTAACCTTTTTTATTTACGTTTTTCAATGTACTTTGTGATGAATAATCCGACTAAATCAACGATTAAAACAATGACGATTGCAATCAATGATATTGCGAATATCGGGGAGAGATCTGTTGGGTCTAAACTTCTATATGCTCTGATAGCGTTGCCTAATCCATATCCTGTATCTCCAGTGATGATCTCAGCCATGATTGTTGTCTTAAGGGATAAAGCAAAGCTCGATGCTAAACCAACGACGATATATGGAGAGGCGATCGGTACTTTGATTTTCATTAAAGGAACAAGTCCGCCTTCCGTATCAATTCTTAACACATCGTTTATTTCTTGGGGAACGCTTTTTATGCCTCCAACGATAGATTCATATAGAATTGGGAAGGAAATAAGAAAAACGATAAATACAGGCGCATATCTAGAACCACTTAATACGAGGAATAAAAAGACTAATGCAGCTGTTGGTAAGCTCTTGAAGATTGTCATTAATGGTTTTAAGAAAACGTAAACACTTCTAAAAGAGCCCGCTAGAAGGCCGAAAATAAGCGCGGCCAATAAACTAGCGAGAAATCCGATTAAAGTCCTTAATAAGGTCCATCCTATTGATAAATAGATATATGAACCGCTTAATAGTTCTCCTAATTTCTTAAAAGTTTCTATAGGGGTCGGAAAATATAAATTTCCCCCACCTAAGGTAGAGGAAAAGATGACCCAAAGAATGAAGACGAAGATTATTCCAAAGGAATAAAGGATGTAATTATTTGTAATAAACTTCTTCACTAGTGTCCTCTAAGGTGAATTTTAATGCTTTTAAGAAGTTATCAATCGCTCTTTTGTTATCAAAAGCGCGTTTATAACCGATTCTAATCGCGTTATCAGCGATCATTTTTTGAAGTAATTGACCACTACCGACACCGAATTTGTTGGTGAGCTCTTCTTGGGAAAGACTTTCAACAGCTTGTTTTAATAAAGATGGATTAGCTAATGCATCATTAATATCTTTAGATATTTTATCGAGGAAGGCTTTAATTGTTGCTTGGTCTGATTTAGTATTCACAAAGATGGAAGCTTGAGTGATTTCTAAGCCACCACTTTTAGTTTTAAAGTCTTCTTGAATATTCTTATAGAGTTTTGCATTAGCTTTAGAATTGGCTAAAACATTAGTTAATGCTGGTTGAGGGACTAAAACGAAATCCACTTTCGCATTATTATCTGTTTCGTTTTTACCAGTGATTGCACATTTAGCGGCGTCAGAAGCAGCTGTTACATAATGTAAATTAGTGAATTCATCACCATATACATATTTAAATAAACGATCTGGGAGTTGGTTTTGTTGGAATAAAACGACATAACTATCGTTAGTCATAACCGCTTCCCCATCAGTATTCACACTGGCGAGATAGAAATTGCCAAATGTGATATTCGCGGCAATCTTAAAATTGTCAATTTTACCCATTACTTTAGAGACTAAAGCATTCGTTGGAGCGATGACGATATCTTTACTGCTATCGGCAGATAAATAAGATAAAACGTTGTTTGCATCCGCGTTGATTTCTACATTGCCGTTTTTAAACATGTTGTATAAACCAATCGCAGGAGCCCCACTTGGGGAGATGATCTTTAATGTATTGATGTCTGGTTGACTTGATTGTTGACTTTCACTGCTTGACGGGGAACTAGTTCCACAGGCTGATAATGTTAGTCCAGCAAGCATAACTGTTAATATTAAATTCTTTTTCATAATTATTTACCTCCTGGATATTATTACATATAATATTTTTAGAAAGCGTGATTTGAATCACACATATGAATAAATTAATAAAAATATTAAGCCAAGAAGAAATAAAGAAAGTGAAAATCACCTCATACCCTAAGGATGAAGTCATTTATCATGAGGATGATATCTGTAAAGAGGTCACTATTGTTTTAGAAGGCGTTATTGAAATATCTTCTTTTTCCTTCCAAGGCTTAAAGATGATCTATAATACGGTTTTGCCGAATCAATTATTAGGGAATAATTTAATCTTCTCTAGCGATCCGCGATATAAAGGAAATGTCATCTGTAAAACTAAATGCAAAGTCGCCTCGATTAAGAAAGAGAACTTGGTTGACATAATAAGAAGCAATAAAGAATTTCTAAACGAGTATTTAAAGATTCAATCCGATTTTGGAAAAACATTGAACGAGAAAATAAAAATCCTCAACTTTAAATCCGCTGAGGAAAGACTATTTTATTTTTTAAAGATTCATAATAATCAGATCAAAGTGAATTCCATCGCCTATTTAGCTAAAGAATTATTTTTATCTAGAGAAGCGACTTCTAGACTAGTTTCTAGTTTAGTTAATAAAGGTATAATATCTAAAGATATTATTAATAATGCGATAATTATAACTAGCCACGAATAAATGGGGCGAAAGCTAAACCTAAATCGATATTAGATAAGACTAAATAGACAATATAAGAACCTAGTACGATAAAACCAACCGCATAGATAGCAAATCTATTAGGGATATTATCTTTAAATTTTTGACTATTAGAAACAAATAAAGAAACTAAAACAGCAATTAAACTCACCGATCCTAAAACCATGAGCAAGAAAGCATTTTGGTCTAAATAATATAAAGTATATGGACATTTAAACGACAATAAATCGGCAAGGGTTAAAATGATGAAATTGAAACAGCAACTACCTAAGATATTGCCATATGCAGCGTTGAAATTCTTCTTTTTGCATAACGTAATCGTCGCGGTCATCTCTGGAAGAGAAGTTGCTACGCCTAAGAATAATGCTCCTCCAAATGTTGCATTCATATTAAAGACAATGCAAACCCAATCTGCAAGATATGTCATACCAATTGAAGCGCCGATTAAACCGATCGCGAAGATGATAAATAATATAATTATTTGTTTAACAGTGAGATTATCAAAACGGGAATGAGATTCTTCATCTTCTTCTTTTTCTTCTTCGGTTGGAGTCTTGATGACGTATAAAACATAGACAGCGACTATTAATATACTCATCGGGTTAAACCAACCCCATAAGATATGGTTGAAATCAAAGACAAAAGAGGCAATATATGTGACGACATACATCAAGCCGATGAATATGACAGTGATGACGTGTTGCTTCTTTTTAAATTTGGACTGGCTTAATTTCTTAAAGAAGAAGAAATAAATGATGGCGAAAAGTGTCATATTGAATAAGTTACTGCCTAATATATCACCATATACAAGCGCGTTATTATTCACTAAAAGTGAAGCAGTTAAAGAAGTAAATAATTCTGGTAAGGAAGTTGTGGCCGCTAAAAGAATTGAACCTAAGAAGGCTCCAGAGACATTAGTCTTTTTATCGAGGAGATCGACAAATATGCTTAAAAATATCGATAAGAAGACCACTAGCGCAGCGACTAGTAAATAGGAGATGATTGAAACAGGTTGTTGCCACATAATTATTTCTTTCCTTTCATATATGAATCATAGATGGATGTCATCCTTCTCGAGGAGACATGCGTGTAGATCTGGGTCGTTGCGATATTCGTATGACCCAGCATTTCTTGAACCGCGCGTAAGTCGGCGTTATTTTCTAATAGGTGAGTTGCAAAGCTATGCCTTAAGATATGAGGAGATATCGGACGATCAATTCCCGCTCGTAAAGCGTATTTACGAATCATCTTGAAGAAGTACTGTCTGGTGATTGGCTGACCGTATCTAGATAAGAACAAATATTTGCTGTTCTTATTATGATTCTTATTCCTCACCAGTTCAATATATCTATTGATATATTCTATCGCATAATCGCCAAGGGGAACCTTTCTTTCTTTTGCCCCTTTACCAAATACTTGGATCACTCCTCTATTGAGATTGACGTTTTTAATTTCTAAAGCGATTAATTCGCTGACTCGTAGACCTGAAGAATACATCGTTTCTAGCATCGCTTTATCTCTGATTTCGTCGATCTTATCAATATCCGGCGCGTTTAATAAGGCTTCCACTTCTTCCATTGATAAACAGTCTGGAAGATGAGACGGTTTTTTCACCGTTTCAAATTCTGGGATTTCTTCTTTGATATACCCTTCTTTAGAGAGGAAGAGATAGAAAGATTTCGTCGCTGATAATCTCCTTAAAGCTGTTGAAACGGTTAATTCGTTCTCTAATTGATAACGAAAATAATCCATTAAATCTGTGCTATATAAATCATCAGTTGTATGCTTATCAGGGAAGAATTTAAAGAAATGATATAAGTCTTCTTTATAATTCTCTAAGGTTGAAGGAAGTAGACCTTTCTCTACGAGAATATACTGCGAATATAGTTCTATCGCATCAGAGATATCCATTATTTATTTATCTCCATAAACAAATCATCTAAGGAGATGTGAAGATCTTCTCTTTGCTCTTTTATCGTCGCTTGTTTGATGAATTTATCAGGGACGCATAAAGTCTTGATTACCCCTTTATAAGAGAGGTTATTTAAAGCTTCAATAAGGTGAATAGCAAGACCTTCTTTCGTCCCGTATACATCATAGATTATGACTTTGTCATAATTTAGTAATTCTTTCACCATTTCTAAATCGATTGGTTTGATGAATAAGGAATTATAGATTGATATATCAAGGCCTTCTTTTTCGACACGGTCTAAGACTTCATGGATGATTGGTCCAAGAGAGACCACTGCTAATTTCTTGCCTTCCTTTAATTTAATCGCTCGACCATATTTAAATGGATAGATGAGTTCGTTTTGTTTGATCTCTTCTCTAGGGAATCTGACGACGAATGGACCATGTTTTTCAAAAGATTGGTCAAATAGATAATTCGCATCTAAAGTGTTAGATGGCATCGTTATAGTGACATTTGGAATGCTATATAAGAAGGCTTCATCATAGATGCCTTGATGAGTTTCTCCATCATTTCCCACTAGTCCCGCGCGATCGACAAGGATCGTCGCATCGAGTTTCATTCTCGCGATATCGTGACTGAGTTCATCATATGCTCTTTGAAGGAAAGTTGAATAAATACAGATAATCGGATGGATACCGCTTATCGATAATCCACCTGCATATGTTAGCGCATGTTCTTCTGCAATGCCGACGTCGATCACTCTATTTGGGTAAGTTTTTTCTAAATAGAGAAGCTCACTACCATATCCTGTCGCCGGGGTGATTGTAACCACATCTTTATCATTCATCATCTTTTTATCGATGAGAGAGGAGAAATATTCACTCCAAGAGACACCTGGTTTTTTAAGTGGTTGGCCTGTTTCTTTATCAAAAGGAGAAACGCCGTGCCATTTACCTTCTTTATCTTCTTCGCAGTATTTATAACCTTTGCCTTTAATCGTTTTGATGATCACAATCGTGGATTTACTGTTTCTTTTTGCTTTGGCAAAAGCTTTCTCCATTCCTTTGATGTCGTGTCCGTCGATAGGACCGACAACAGAGAAACCGAGGTTATCAAAAATCGTCATCGTTAAGAAGCGACGCTTAATTGCGTTTTTGAGTTTATAGAAGAAATTATAAATCTTAATCCCCACTTTTCCTTTTGAGCTAATGCGGATAAATAAATTTTTACTTTTTGCGTATAATTTGGAAAATTGGAATCTTCTTAATAGATGGGAGATACCTCCAACTGGTCTAGAGATTGACATTTCATTATCGTTAAGGACGATGATGATCTTATGTTTATTATCTCGACAAGTATTAAGTCCTTCAAAAGCTAAGCCATTAACAACGGAAGAATCACCGATGAATGAGATGACGCTATAATCATCGCCTTTTAAATCTCTGGCTGTTGCCATGCCTAAGGCAACTGATATAGAAGTTGAAGAATGGCCGCATTCAAAGTGGTCATAAGGAGATTCATTGACCTTTTGGAAACCGCTTATTCCGTCTTTTTGACGTAATTTCGTTAAATCTCTACCAGTTAATAATTTATAAGTATAGGATTGATGTCCAACGTCAAAGATGATTTTATCTTTTTTAAAATCAAAGCTGCGGCATAACGCTAAAGTAGCATCAACAACCCCTAAATTAGAGGATAAGTGTCCGCCTGTCTTACTAGTGACATCCACCAAATAATTAGTGATATCACTGGAAAGCACATCTAAATCACGATAAGAGAGATCTTTTAAGAAATCTGGATTATCAATCGCTTTTAAATCGATATGTTTTTCTTCTTTTTTCATTACTTTACTTCGATGACTTTTTCTACTTCTTCACTAGCTTTCTTCAACGCTAATTCTAATTCTTTGACGATTTTCGTCCCTTCTTCATATAATTTAAGCGATTCATCTAAGCCTAAAGATTGATCGCTAATCTTATTTACGATTTCTTCTAATTTAGTTAATGAGGCTTCAAAATCATATTTCTTATCTTCCATTATTATTCCTCCACGGTGGATTTGATTTGACCTTTTTCTAAAATGGTCGTAATCTTTTCCCCTTTAGATACTTGTTTACTATTAGTTATTGGCTTACCAGAAGCATCAAGAGTGATGGAATAGCCTCTTGACAAGACCCCTTTTGGATTGAGGGCGAGAAGCTGTTTCTGATAAGCGGATAATCTAAGATTATAATTATAGATCTTATTCTTTAATGCATTTGCTAATGCTTCTTTATAGGAAGAAGTCGCTTCTTTCATATTATCAACTTTGTTAATCAAAGCTTCTTTCATATCGGTAGATGCATAGGCGAGCTTTTGAATGATTTCTCTTTGGTCAACAGTGGCAAGTTCCGCTGCTCCAGTTGGGGTTGAGGCTCTTTTATCAGCGATGTAATCGATGAGTGTGGAATCGATTTCATGTCCCACTGCCGCGATGACTGGCATTTTGCTATTAGCAACCGCTCTTACGAGAGTTTCATCATTAAAGGCAGATAAATCTTCACTGGCTCCTCCACCTCTACCGATGATCAATGTGTCTAAATCATATTCTTGTGATTTATTAAAGGCTTCTAATAATTCTTTAGGAGCGTTTTCTCCTTGTACAGAAGCGGGAAAGAAATATATATCAGCGAGAGGATATCTTCTTTTGATATTAAATACCAAATCTCTAATCGCTGCCGAATTCTTCGCGGTGATGATACCAATCGCTTTTGGATAGATGTTGATCTTTCTTTTTCTATCTTCATTGAATAAACCTTCCGCGGCTAATTTCTTTTTGAGCTTTTCCAGTTCAAGAAGGATATTGCCCTGTCCTTCTAAAGAGATATCGTAGACGAATAATTGATATGAGCCTCTTGGGATATAGACATCGACACTGGCTAAGAGGATGACTTCATCACCATTTTTTGGTGAGAAGGTGATTTTACTCGCATAATTAGCAAACATCACTGCATTAATGATTGAATCATCATCTTTGATTGAGAAATAGATATGTCCTGTCGCGGCGATTTTACAGTTAGAAATCTCTCCTTTGACATAGACGTATTTGAGATTATCGTCATTAGTTAAAGACGCCTTGATATAGGTGTTGATATCTTTAACTGAATAGACAATTCTTTCCATTAATTTAAAACGTTTTCCAAGATGGCGTTGATGAATTTAGCTTGTTTTTCATCAACATATTTCTTCGCTAAATCGATCGCGGTATTGATCACTACTTTCTTATCAACTTTATCTTTTTCTACATAGTAGAAATGTGTATAGCTCATCAGAAGAATAGCTTGGCTTAAAAGAGGGATTCTTTCCCATTTCCAGTTTTTTAAATATGGGGTGATAGCCTTTAAAGCATCCGCGTAATGAAGCAAAGAAAGATTGACGGAATCAAGGATGAATAAAGGAATTTCCTCTTCTTCATCTAAGAGGTCTTTAATTACTTCTTCAGCAGGACGAGATGTTTCCCCTTTTGCAAAATTAAAGTCTGCCAGCTCGATATAAATCGCTGACATGATGAAATAATGTGACTGATTGCGGGATATCATTAGATTAATTCTTCCACTTTCACTCTGACATTGATTGGCATATGGCCAAGGGATAAGGTGAGATCGCTATTGATGTGCTTAGTGATTTCACTGGCCGCGCGTTGAATGTTTTTGTTTCTTGCGACTGCGACATAGACTTTGACATCGATGATGCCGTTTTTATTTTGGGTGATGACTGTTTTATCGATAATGCGGGCAAATTCCCCTTTTTCTAATTCTTCCCCAGAGGACATCCCTTTGAATGAATGCATAGATTTATCAACTAGTTGATAAAGAATGTTTTCGGAAATCGCGAGTTTGCCTTTTGGGTTCCAGTCAATAGTCATATAATCCGCCATATTATTTGACTCCTTTCACATAATTAACAAAGCTCTCAACATTGAAATGTCTCGCGTTAATGATATCAGCAGCTTTCGCACTGGCACCGAAATCATCAACTCCGTAATTGTGGTCGGCATATTTGCCCCAACCAAATGTAGAGAGCATTTCTAAAGAGATTGTTTTATCTTTACCTAAAGGTAAGATTTGTTTCTTATATTTTTCATTTTGTTGATCGAATAGTTCGGTACATGGCATAGAAACCACTCTTACAGCAATCTTTTCTTCATCTAATTTAGCTTGGGCTTTTAGGGCTAAATCCACTTCACTACCAGTCGCGATAATGACATATTGAGGGTTCTTTCTATCGCTGACAACATAAGCACCTTTTTCCACTTTTTCTGGATCACTTTCTTTTAAAGTTGGTAATCCTTGACGGGAAAGGAGGATGACTGTTGGAGTATCTTTGCTCTTAAGAGCAATTTGCCACGCTCCATAAGTTTCTTTATCATCGCAAGGACGGATGACATTAAGATGTGGGAGAGAACGCAGCATCGCGAGTTGTTCCACTGGTTGATGAGTTGGACCATCTTCACCGACAGCAATTGAATCGTGAGAGAAGAGATAGATCATTGGAAGTCTCATCAAACAAGCTAATCTAATCGCTGGTTTTAAATAATCGGAGAAGACAAAGAAGCTACCGACATATGTTCTTAAACCCTTATGGAGGAGTAAGCCATTAGCGATCGCTGTCATCGCGAGTTCTCTAATGCCGTAGCAAATCGTTCTTCCTTCGCGATGTTCTGGAGAATAATTGACACCGTTTTTAATCACTGTTTGAACAGAGCTAGCGACATCAGCGGAACCACCGAATAAGTTTGGTAAGGCTTCTGTATATTGATTTAAAGCTTCACCACTAGCGTTTCTTGTGGCTTTCACTTTACCGACTTCAAATTCTGGAAGTGTTTCTGGGAGATATCCACTATAATCATTATCTCTGAAAGCGATGAAACGAGCCGCTTCTTCTGGGTAAGAGGAAGTATATTTTTCAAACATCTTATTATATTCGTTATAAGCTTTTTCACCGCGTTTATATAATGTATCAGCGAAATATTGTCTCACCTCTTCTGGGATGAAGAAATCTGGATGATCAAAATGATAGCATTCGACTTTGGCTTGCTTGCCGTCTTCTTCACCTAGAGGTGCGCCGTGTACTTTGTTCGTACCTTGTTTAGCAGAACCATAACCGATAATGGTGTTAACTTTGATTAATGTTGGTTTATTTTTGCTCTTTTTGGCTTGTTTAATCGCTTCATCGATGGCTTCGATGTCGTTGCCATCACTAACTTCTAAATAGTCCCAACCGGCCGCGAGGAATCTGCCTTTTACATCTTCATCATCAGAAAGGGCTAATGGGCCATCTAAAGTGACATTGTTGGAATCATAGAAGACGATTAATTTATTTAATTTTTGGCTACCAGCAAAGGTGATTGCTTCTTGGCTGATACCTTCTTGTAAACATCCGTCACCGCATAAACAATATGTGTAATGGTTGATGAGTTTATTTCCTTTAGTATAAAGAGTTGGAATCATTGTTTCCGCCATCGCTAAACCAACAGCTTCGCCTAAACCTTGACCTAATGGACCAGTAGAAGCATCCACGCCTGGAGTCACTCCCACTTCTGGGTGGCCTGGAGTGTTACTACCAAGTTGTCTAAAATTCTTTAAATCATCTAGAGATAATTTATATCCACCGAGGTGAAGAATGGAATATAGCAGACTAGAAGCATGTCCACCTGAGAGGACGAAACGGTCGCGATTAATCCATTCTGGATCTTTTGGATAAGAGACTAAATGTCTCGTAAACAAGGTGTAGAGAATTGGGGCACTGCCAAGAGCCATGCCAGGGTGACCAGATTTGGCCTTATTGATCATGTCGATGCAAAGGCTTCTGATCGTCGCTACTGCTAATTCATCAATTTTTTGGTTCATAATTTACTCCTCTTTTAATTTGATACCAAGTTCGTCGAGTTGATCTTGATCTACTGGGGATGGGCAGCCACTCATCGGTTCGACAGCGGAGAGATTCTTTGGGAAGGCGATGACATCACGGATGTTATCAGTTCCTCCTAAGATCATCGTCAATCTGTCTAAGCCAAATGCCATACCCGCGTGAGGTGGGGTGCCATATTGGAAAGCATCGATAAAGAAACCAAATTTACGTTTGATATCTTCATCGCTTAGTCCGAGTATTTCAAAGATTTGATGTTGTATTTTTTGATCGTATATTCTAAGCGATCCACCGCCGGCTTCATAACCATTTATGACTATGTCATAAGCATAAGATAAAACCTTGCTTGGATCCTTAGACAAATATGGAAGAGATTCATCTCTTGGACGGGTGAATGGGTGATGGGATGAAGTATAACCTGTATCTGTTTTTTCAAAAAGTGGGAAATCGACAACCCATAATAAATCATAGGTGTTCTCTTTGATGAGCCCGAGTTCACGTCCATATCTAAGACGTAAAGAACCTAATAAAGGAAGGACCCTATTCTTATTACCGAAGGCAAGGAGAACGACATCGCCGTCATTAACATTTAAGCGATTGACTAATTCTTGAATCTTTTCTTCAGGAACATTCTTTGTTAATGAGCCGCTTAATTGACCGTTTTCTTTCTTTAAAAACAAGATATATGGAATGGAGAATTTCTTAGCTTCTAAAGATAATTCATCGATGACTTTACGGCTGGTGGTAGAAGCTACGCCTGGAACGACGATCGCTCTGATTGTTTCAGCATTATTGAAATTGTTGGTTTCAAGACTAGATAAGATATCAGTGACATCATTTAAAAGGATGCCAAAACGAGTATCTGGTTTATCACTACCATATTTATCCATCGCTTCGAGGTAAGGAAGTCTTCTTAAAGGTAATTTCACATCGTAATTGATCGTGCCTTTAAAGATTTCTTTAATCAAACCTTCCATCATCGTGAGGAATTGATCTTGATCTAAGAAGCTAGTTTCGATATCGACCTGTGTGAAATCAGGTTGACGGTCCGCCCTTAAGTCTTCGTCTCTAAAACATCTTGCAATTTGATAATATCTTTCCATACCGCCAATCATCAACAGTTGTTTATAGATTTGTGGGGACTGTGGAAGAGCGTAGAAAGAACCATTATGAACACGAGATGGGACGAGGTAATCTCTCGCACCTTCTGGAGTTGATAAACAAAGGATTGGAGTTTCCACTTCCACAAAGCGATGCGAGCTTAAATATTGGTGGCAGATTAATTTAATCTGATGACGAATATCTAAGAAGTGTTGCATGCATGGACGTCTTAAATCGAGATAGCGGTATTTTAATCTCGTATCTTCTAAGGCGTCAGTGTTATCCGCGATGATGAGTGGAGTAGTATTTGCCGTATTAATGACTGAGATATTATCAGCTACTACTTCAATATTTCCAGTTTTTAAATTTGGGTTTGGTTTATCTTTGGCTCTCACTTTACCGTGTACTGAGATGACATATTCATTTCTGATCTCTGGTAAAGAAGAAGCATCTTCTGAGATGATTTGGATGATGCCGCTTCTATCGCGCAAATCGATGAATGAGATCGATCCTAAATCTCTCTTCTTGCTGACCCAACCGATAAGGTCAACTTCCTGACCAACGCTTTCAAGAGTTAAATCAGTGTTAAAACAAGTTCTTTTCATATGTGATACATTATTCCTCCGTGTCCGCTAATTTATCAAAGAAATCGACAACTTCTGCAGCTGGGACTTCTATTTGTTCCTGTTTATTTAAGTCTTTGATGACCACTTTTTCATTATTAACTTCGTTATCGCCGATGATGAGAGCGTATTTCGCTTGTTTCTTTTCTGCGCGTTTAAACATTGATGATAATTTGCAGTCATCAAAACAGTAGTCGGTGATATATCCAGACATTCTTAAATCGCTCGCGAGAGATAAAGCATATTTTCTCGCTTCTAATCCCATTGGCATGATATAGATGAATACTTTATCTTCATCTTCAGGAAGGAGATTATCATCTTTTAAAACATTATATAAACGTTCCACTCCAAAGGAGAAACCAATACCTGGGAGATCTGGACCACCTAATTCTTTGACGAGTTTATGGTAATGACCACCACCGCCAATTGCTCCATAATTGTTGCCGTTACTGCTGACGTAATGGAATTCAAAAACCGTCTCTGAATAATAATCTAAGCCCCTCACTAAATGTGGATCCACTTCATATGGGATTTCATATTCGGTTAATAAGGCTAAGATGTTATTGAATCTTTCTTCACTTTCTTTAGAAAGATATTCGCTGACGATTGGAGCGTTTTCCGCAATTTTAATATCCTCTTCAACTTTGCAGTCTAAGATTCTTAATGGGTTGAGTTCATATCTTTGTTTGCAGTCCTCACACATATGATCGATATGAGGAGCGAAATAATCTTTAAGAGCTTGACGATAACTATTTCTAGAAGTGTCATCACCAATGGAGTTAATCTTTAATTTCACATTTGTGAGACCTAAAGTGATGAGCATGGAATAGGCCATCATAATCACTTCCACATCGTTGAAATAAGAATTATTACCAACGGATTCAACGCCGAATTGGTTGAATTGACGATATCTACCTAGTTGAGGACGGTCATAACGAAATACTGGACCGACATAATAATATTTAAGAGGTAATTCTTCTGTCGCATAAGTCTTATTGTTGACGAGCATGCGAATGATGCCCGCTGTAAATTCTGGACGAAGAGAAATACTTCTATCCGCTTTATCTAAAAATGTGTACATCTCTTTTCTCACCACATCGGAACTATTGCCCACTCCACGGATAAAGAGTTCGCTTGGTTCAATAACTGGGGTTCTCACCTCTTTATAAGCGAATAATGAGGCGACTTTCTTTAAGAGATTTTCAATGGATTCAAAACTAGAAGCTTCTTCTGGTAATAAATCATGTGTACCTTTAACATTTTGCATATCTTTTCTCCTTAATGTATGAGGCGAGAAACGTTATAAACGCTTCCCACGTTCAACAATATATTTTTAATATCATTTAATCTTTTGGCATCGGATACCATGATCGTCATATTGATCATCGCCTTCGTGCCGTTATTGGCAAGTCTCGCGCTTAAATTAGAGACGTTGACGTGGTTATTATTCATCGCGGTCATGATTTGAATGACGAGGTTTTGACGATTGCTCGCTTCCACTAATAGATCGACTGGATAAGTGGAATATTCTAGGTCGCTACGCCAATAGACATCGACCAATCTTTCAGTTCTATTCGCGACATTTGGACAATTCGTGCGGTGAACGCTGATGCCTTTACCTTTGGTGATAAAGCCGATGATATCGTCTCCAGGAATCGGATTGCAGCAGTTGCTACGCGATATAGCAAGGCGGCTTACCCCTTTACAGTAAATCGGATATTTGCCAGACTGAGTCACCACTTTCTTCGTGGAATTCTGTGGAACGACAATCGGTTTTTTAATCTTTAAATAATCGATGATCGCATTTGTGGTTGGTTTTCTTCCTGATACCGCGATGAATAAATCTTCAACAGTAGGAACATTGAAATGTTGTAAAGTCTTCCAATCGGAGAGAAGTTCCATCATTTCGTTTTCATCAACGCTTCTTTCTCTAAAAGCATCGATACAAGATGTGCGGCCTTTTTCAATGCGGTCTTCTCTTTCCACTTCTGCATTTTTCTTCGCTAAAAATTTACGAATATATTGTCTGGCTGTGGAAGTGACGACCACATCGAGCCAACCTTCTGTTGGACCACTGGCATTTTTGCTGGTTTTAATCTCCACCATATCGCCAGTTTTTAAGATGGTGTTAAAAGGAACGTTAACATGGTTGACTAGGGCCCCAGTCATCGATTCAGCAATCTTGCTATGAATGCGGTAGGCAAAATCGATTGGGGTACTATTCGCTGGTAATTCGATGACTTTTCCTTTCGGAGTAAAGACATAGACATTAGCCTCAAAGATATCTTTAGTGAGGTTTGACATGTATTCATTCGCACTTTCATCGGTATTGTCATTAGACATAGAGACAAAGTCTCTAAACCAGTGAAGTTTGTCTTCGATATCCTTTTGTTCTTCTTTTGGATTGTAATTTGTGCCTTCTTTATAAGCCCAGTGAGAAGCCACACCTGTTTCAGCAATCTTATCCATTTCTTGGGTACGGATTTGCACTTCATAGAAGTTTCCATCACCAGAGATGATCGTCGTATGCAAGGATTGATATAAGTTTGGTTTTGGCATCGCGATATAATCTTTAAATCTGCCAACCACTGGAGTGTATGTTTTATGAATTAAGCCTAAAGCTTGATAACAATGAGATTCAGTATCAGTGATGATACGAAGAGCTAAAATATCATATATTTCATCAAAATTATGTCCTTTGACATACATCTTTTCATAGATGGAGAATATAGATTTTACTCTCGCGGATATTTCAAATGGTATCTCGTGTTCGAATAATATATCAGCGATTCTCTTTTTAATCGCGTCTAATGATTTATCTAATGTTTTTGCCTTCTTTTTAAGAAGTTTATTGATCATTTGGAATTCTTCAGGATGGAGATAGGATAAACAGATATCCGCCATCTCACTTCTGATTAAATCAAGACCTAAACGATGAGCGATAGGGACAAAGACATCAAGAGTTTCCTGTGATAAAGCAATTTGACGTTCGTGTGATAGCGCGCCTAAGGTTCTTAAATTATGAAGTCTATCCGCTAATTTGATGAGAATAACGCGAATATCTTTAGCCATACCGATAAGAATCTTACGGTGATCTTCAGCTTCAAATTCTTCGCTTTCAATTTTTGATAATTTCAATCTCTGAATCTTGGTTAAAGAATCGACGATTTTCGCGATATCGCTGTCCCACATCTTTTCAATATCTTCAATCGTCGTGTCAGTATCTTCGACAACATCGTGAAGAAGACCAGCAATGATCGTTGAAGGACCAACTTGAAGAGAAGCTAAGATATAAGCGACTTCTACTGGATGATGATAATATGGTTCTCCACTTTTACGAAATTGCCCATCGTGTTTAGTGACCATGAAATCATAGGCCTTACGAATATCTTCTAAATCTTTTTGATTGAAGATATATGTCTTATAGAGGTCTTCAACTTCTTCAAATGTGTGGAGAGGATATCCTCCGTTTATTGGTAGTGGCTTCTTATTCATGCTTAATATCATATCATTATTCATTATTTTTTTATATAAAAAATATCACCGAATGCGGTGATTTAAACTACTATTCTCTTTTTTGATTATGTAAATCAGCTATATTTTTCGATTTTTCTTATATCAAAAACAGTCTGAATTAAATCGCGATAAGAATCTTCGCTTAACTGTCCATAGATATTGATGAATTTATTTTTACTAACTTCTTCTCTAGAAAAATTAAATCCTCGTAACATTGAGCCACCACCGATATTTGTAATGATGTGTAATTGATTACGAGAGTAGGATAATGCAGAAGTATCGATGTGTTCGATCATAAACGTTGGAGCGTTCCATTCAATACCAAATGGAGAAAAGGATTGCACAAGCTTTAAATTAGAACGAGAAATGTCGATCAAACGAAGAGGAATAATCTCTTTTTCTTTGACTTGAATATCAGTATTTTTCACTAATTCATTAAATTTTTCTTTGAAAAGTTCAAAATTTTCTTCTTTAATCGCACATCCGCCTGCGTTCGCGTGACCACCACCAGAAATTAAATATTGATCTAGTGTGTGGAATGCTTCTGAAATATTAAAGCCTTCCTGGCTTCTTGCAGATCCTTTAAGTACACCTGGTTCACTACCTTTTGTAAAGATAATTGTAGGTTTATTATAACGGTTGAGCAAATTGTTCGCGACAATCCCCATAATCCCTTCTTTGATATCGAGATATTCGACGATTGAGGCATCGTACTCTTTATCAAGTAAGGAATTCGCCGCATTATTTGATAAGGCTTTTCTCTGTTCACTGACTTCCACGATATAGTTAAAATAGCTCAATACAAATGCTTTATCGTCAGAAGTAAAATACTTAATCAACTCGTTGATTGAACTATCTTCAATTACTCTACCAATGGAATTGATTTTTGGAGAGATATACATCCCGATCGTATTTTCATTAAAAGGTTTATCCCCTGCTAATAAACTGATTGGTAAGAATTCATCTTTTTGATAAGTATCGATAACCACTCTTAAGAGATTACGGTTATATTCCTTTAATGGCATCATGTCAGAAACGATAGAAATCGCGGCCATAGTCGCTAAATATTTATCGACGCGATCAAGAAGTTTACGGGAGAACATAAAAGCGGAGAAAGCACCACTAGAAGTGGTATTACCTAAATGAGAAACAAGAGGATGAAGAATGACATCAGCGCGAGGTAAAACTTCTCCAGGAGTGTGATGATCGATGACTAAAACCGTAACATTATTATCTTTTAGATAATCAATAGCTTCATTCGCACAGACACCGTTATCCACAGTGATGACAAACTGATAACCACTATTAACATATTCCTTGGCTTTATTAATATTGATGCCATATCCATCTAAATAACGGCTTGGAACGTAATAATCGACAGGGAAAGAGAGATAATCAAACATTTTCTTTAAGATTGATACACCCATGATTCCATCGCAGTCATAATCGCCGTATATGATTGTTTTCGCTTTCTTTTCCATCATCTTACGGGTGAGATTTACCGCTTCAACAACATTATCGAATTCATGTCCATCATTAAAATCGAGAAAAGTATGAGGCTTAACTAATTCCTCATAATCTTCTTTAGTGATGTGATAATAATCTAATAGTTTTTCAAATAATGTCATAATGAATAAAAAGGCTACATAAGTAGCCTATACTATTAATCATTGATGCCGATAAAGATTGCTTCTTCAGGTTCACCAGATGATCTATTTGGTTTGATATTGCCAGATTTCTTCTTTTTCTTCTTAGGTTTGAGACTGACATTAACACCGGATAATCTCTTATAGAAGAATTGAGAAATAGGACCTAATAATATGATGGTAATGACAAATCCAGTCGCCACCCCTAATAAAGAAACAGCGAATAATGTGGAATATGCAGAAGCTCCAAAGCCAAAGAAGTCCACTAACAAATAGGCGGCGATAATCGTTAAGATACCCGCTGGAACAATCGCGCTGCTCGTCGCTTTGACCATCATTTCATCATTTCGAGATAAGGATTTATTGTTGACTTTATCTTCGATGATGAGTTCTCTTTCACGGTTCATCCAAATGATTTCTAAGATATAAGTGAAACCAGCTAAGAATGGCATCACGAGAATGAGGTTAGTGCCAAAGGCGATACCCGTTAATGATAATAAGGCGAATAAGCCACTGATTGCTGTCACATTAGCTAAAGCTAAGATGATGGAAGATAAACCTCTAGACAAACGATATCTGAGAAGTAAATAGACACCGATGACTAAGGAAGCAACGACTGTGCCAAGCATGATGCCAGAAGTATGTGGTTTACTTCTATCATATGTGCTATATGGTTTCACGCTTACACGTGCGGAGTTATCTTCGCTATCAGTTGTGGAAGTGAGAATATCAGTTAATGTTGTGACTTCACTCTTAGTGTCATCTTGATTGAGATAATAGGCATTTTCTTCGCCTGTTAAAGCTGATTTAAATGAAGCAACGATGTAGTTAGTAGTAACAGAAACACCGTTTTTGCTCTCAGTAAATGCATAGGTGACGACATCATCGACTTTGCTACCTAAAGAAACTGGTTCTTGGTCAGTATATGAGAGATATGTTCTATCTAAAATCTTTTCTTTAACATAGTTATTAGTGGTAATAACACTGTCTTCATCTGTGGTATAGAAATAGATTTCAGTAGTATTGGTACCGAGATTATCTTTGTAATATTGACCATTATTAAGATTCGCGTTAACGATTAAGCCAGCAAGTCCAGCCACGCAGAATAGGCAGCCGATAATACCAACGACTTTCTTATTCTTCGTTAAGTCACGATCTTGATATGGACTGAAGTAAGTTTGTTTTTCTTCTTTTTCTAAAGAAGGAACTTTTTCTTCATTGATGCCAAATAAGGAATAACGATTATTTAAAGCAGTAGTATTTGTCGCTAACCACATGAGTCCTCTAGTTAATAAGAGATTGGCGAGTAAGGAAACAATACCGCCTAAAACAGTAACTAAAGCGAAGGATCTGAGGAGTGAACCACCGAATAAATAGCAGAACACACCGACTAAAATCACTACTAAATTGATATCGAGAGTTGGTAATAAGCTCTTTCTTGCTGCTTCAGTATTAGCTTTTCTTAAGCTACGACCTTTATAAGATTCATCTTTGAGCTTGCAGGCATAGATGATGCCAGAAGCAAGAGATGCTAATATCACTAAGAGGATACCCACCAAGATGGAGATGTTGAATTCACCACCGAGAAGGACTAAGAAGCCAAGTCCACCATAAGCGGATAATAAGGATGAAACGATGATGCTAGTCGCTGATAATTTAAAGAAGACGACTAATAATAAGGAGACAATCACGATTGCAATAACGGTTGCAATCATTGTTTTGCTCCAAGCCACATTACGGTTTGGATCACCATTTTTCACAATGCTTTCAATCCATGAAGGAACGACAACATCATATGTGTTATTGATGTATTTGACATCATAGTCAAGAGCATCAGCATTTAATAAATTGACAAAGAAACGAGCGTTATCATAACCATTTCTCACTTCTGTATAGTCGAGAGATTGGTCGCTATTAGCGTCTAAATTGATAAGCGCTGCTAATTTATTTTCTTTACCATCTGGATACCATAAATCATCGATATTGAATTTCATCAAAATCTTTTGAGCGATATTGGCATCATAGTCTTCACTGTCTTGGACTGTACGGGAATAACGATCAGTTTCTTCGTTGAAGTCATACCAAAGGTATAAATAAGTTGTAGTTTCAGTAACAGCGTTACCGTCTTCATCTTTTTCCCCAGTATCTTTAGTTTCACCGACACCGTTTTCTTTTTGTGTGCGAGTATTTTCAAGAAGTAATTTAAAGTTGTCGTTATTAGTATCGACTGGGATGACCACAGTTGGATAATTATTGACATTATCTAAATAAGCTTTGCTGCCTTCGAGGAGGAATTCATCACCGGTGAGTTGGATATAGTTATCGTTATCATCCATATTGGATAAGCCGAGTGAACCATTGAATGAGAGATAGGAAACAAGGTTGTTACGGGAGACGTCATTATTCTGTGAGAAAGTAACTTTGATGATATCATCACCAGCGACATCGATTTTATAAGCGGTAATACCACTATTATCGAGACGTTCAGCCATCTTACCAGCGATGACTTTGTTCGCTCCTACTTCTACTTCGCGTTCGGCATCTTCTTTATCAGTGAGGCGGAAGACGATTTCTCGTCCATCGTTAAAGTCTTGGTTTGAACTAACATTCTTAAAAATTGAGGTGAATGTTGTCCCCATGATAAATATAGAAGCAAATGCAATCAAGATATGTGCCCATAATCTTCTCATATTGTTTCCTCCTTGTGTATGTAACGTGTACATACGCGTCAACAAATAATTTATAATAAATTATAATAAATATCAAATATATTTCGTTATTATCTCTTTTTTTAGAAAAAGGGATTTATTCCCTTTTAGCGATAAACAGATAAATGTATTAACCTACTAAAGTAACGATTCTTGATAAGCGATCTTTAAATGTTTATAAGCTTTAGGGGTTGCTACTCTACCTCTTGGGGTGCGATCTATAAATCCGATTTGTAATAAATATGGTTCATAGACATCTTCAATGTTCATGCTCTCTTCACCGATGGCACTGGCTAAAGTCTCAAGTCCCACAGGACCACCATGGAAACGATTGATGAGAGTTTTTAAATAACGGATATCAACATCATCTAAGCCAATCTCATCGACTTTTAGAGCAGCCAACGCCTTCTTAGCGTCATTAATATCGATATGATCCTTATGTTCATAATTAGCAAAATCTCTCACTCTACGATAGAGACGATTAGCGATACGTGGGGTTCCTCTACTACGTAGAGCAATCTCGTGAGCCGCATCTTCATCGATCGTTGTATTAAAGACTTTTGCTGTTCTTTTGACAATTTGCTCGATTTCTTCAATCGTATAATATTGTAATTTTTCTGAGAAACCGAATCTCGCTCTTAATGGGGCGGATAAATCGCCAGCTCTTGTCGTCGCACCGATTAAAGTAAAAGGTGGGAGTTTGAGTTCTAAGGAACGGGAAGAGACATCGCGATTGATGACAACATGGAAAATGAAGTCTTCCATCGCTGAATATAATGCTTCTTCAACAATGCGTGGCATGCGGTGTATTTCATCTATAAAAACGACATCCCCTGGTTCCACAGTGGATAATAAGGCGGCTAAATCTCCTACTTTTTCGAAAGAAGGACCACTCGCAATTTTGATATTTGCCCCCATTTCATTCGCGATGACATGAGCAAGAGTTGTTTTACCAAGTCCAGGCGGACCATAGAAAAGCATGTGGTCAAGCGGCTCATCGCGGTGAAGAGCAGCGCCGATAAAGACCTTTAAATTACCTTTAAGTTCGCTTTGACCCACATATTGATCAAGAGTCGTTGGTCTTAAAGATAACTCTTCTTTAGATTCGTTAGGATTCGCACTAGCATCTAATAATCTAGACATAATTATTTCCTTAATAATGTTAAAGCGATACGAACGACATCTTCGCTCGTCGCATTTGGTTCATTGATTTGGGCAAGAACACGGTCAATGGCCGCTCCTTTAAATCCTAATGATTTAAGAGCGTCATAAGCATCGTCATATACACCAGGATCACCTTTAGTGCCTGTAAGTTCACCTTTTAAGTCTAAGATAATCTGGGCGGCAGCTTTTGCCCCAACACCTGGTAATGTTTTTAAATAAGCGACGTTATTTGAAGCGATCGCCGAAATCACAGAGCCAGGAGTGGTCGCACTTAAAGCATTGATTGCTGTTTTTGGGCCAAAACCTTTAACTTTAATAAGAGAGAGGAAGACATTTTGTTCTTCTTTTTGCGTAAAGCCGACTAGATATTGTTCATCTTCTCTATCGATTTGGCAGGTATAGACGAAAACATCATCTCCTTTAAGAAAATCATCTGGATGAGAGACTAATACTTCATAGCCCACTCCATTGACATCGATTTGGAGTGAACTCCCTTCGACAGCGAAGACTTTACCTCTTAAAAAACAAATCATAATCTCACCTACCTATATATACTTATAAATAATATGATAATAATCACTGTGATAACGATTGATAATAGCGCAGCGATTACCGCTCTATCAATGCCTTTATTTTCATCCACGAATATAATCCTCAGGAGTTGGGATATCTTTTCGTTTATGTTCGGAGATGCGGTGCAATCTTTCAATGCGACTTTTCGCTTCTTCGTTAATCTCTTTACCTAAAAGGTAATCATCTAAATCCTTATAGGTAATGCCCATTTCCTTTTCGTCGGTTTGTCCTTGATATAAACCAGCAGAAGGTGTTCTTTTAGCTAAATCTTCAGGAATGCCGAGCAATAAACATGCTTCCACGACTTCCCCTTTTGTGAGGTTAGCGATTGGTAATAGGTCGACACCACCATCGCCAAATTTAGTGAAATAACCGGTATATCTTTCATCCATGTTATCAGTGCCGAGGACTAATCCGCGTTTATTTTGGGCAAAGGCATATAAGGTTGCCATTCTCATACGAGCTTTTAAATTCCCTTTGGTAGAGAGATCTAATTTCACTCCTGTGCTTTCATATTTATTAACTAAAGAGTGATAAGCTTCTGATAAATCGACGACTTCATAATTGACATCGAGATGTTTAGCAAGTCTCACTGCATCATTTTCATCATCGATAAGAGAATCAATTGGTAAAGCATAACAATATAATTTGTCTTTACCGACTGCTTTTTTCGCTAATGCGGCCACTAAAGAAGAATCCACCCCTCCAGAGATGCCGAGGACATAGCAATCTTGATGATTATCTTTTAGATAATCTTGTAAAAATTTGATGATCACATCTAAATATTGTTGGAGATTCATAACTACCTCACATATTCAAATTCAAAATCTTCTAAGATGACGGTGTCGCCATCGCTAGCACCCATCTTCTCTAATTCATCATCGACTCGTAAAGAACGGAGTTTGCTCATGAGCTTCATCATTCCTTCATCAGTGGTAATGTTAGTCATCTTATAGAACTTAACAATTTTATCACCAGTGATTTTAAATAGATGGGCTTTAAGTCTCACGATTTCAAACTCTTTCTCTTCTTCTTCAAGAGTATACTTTTTATAATCGATTTCTTTTTCTTCTTCATCGAATAATGGGAATTTTGGAGTGGTCGCTAATAAATCTTTACAGGCATAAAGAATTTCTTTGACCCCTTCTTCTGAGATATTGCTTAATGGATAAATCTTTTCTTTCACTTTCTTTTTGAAAGCTTTTAGTTTATCTTCTGCTCCATCTTCATCCATCTTGCCAGCCACTAAAATCACTGGTCTTTTATTTAAACCAAAGCCATATTCTTTGAGTTCATTATTCACTGTTAAATAATCTTGATATGCATCTCTACCATTATTAGACATATCAATGATATGTACTAAAACGCGGCATCTTTCAATATGTCTTAAAAATTGTAATCCTAAACCTTTGCCTTGATGGGCACCTTCAATCAGTCCAGGAAGATCTGCCATCACAAAGGATGAATCATCAACGTTGACCACACCGAGATTAGGAACAATCGTCGTAAAAGGATAATCAGCGATTTCTGGTCTTGCTGAGCTAACAACGGATAAGAATGATGATTTACCAACGCTTGGTAATCCGATAATACCGACATCCGCTAATAATTTTAATTCAAGAATTAAACGTTTGGATTCTCCAGGTTCACCATTTTCGGCAATGCGTGGACATCTATTGGTGGAAGATTTAAAAGCAGTATTACCTCTACCACCTCTACCACCTTTAGCGACTAATAAAGTTTTGCCATCTTCATT